>ENA-OYYU01000084-OYYU01000084.1-human-gut-metagenome-genome-assembly--contig:-NODE-84-length-39607-cov-10.655517_pt1 | contig 39607 bp, 37 predicted proteins | sample MGYA00244068_ERZ653460 | MGnify/ENA primary metagenome ERZ653460 (study PRJEB26926, sample SAMN06164914) | human gut metagenome | biome: ENVO:00009003; feature: ENVO:2100002; material: ENVO:00002003... | reverse complement strand
GAGATTTCTGCCTGTCTCGTGGGCTCGGAGATGTGTATAAGAGACAGCTATTATCTTATTAAAAGTTCTTCTTCCAGCTCTGGATTTTCTAATGGGTATGCCCTTTAACTTACTAGCATTTATTCCAAACCAGAAGTCGGCAATTATCAATATGAATGCTAATAGGATCATCCATCGAAGGTCATATAAGAATTGAAGACACTCTGTAGCAAAAGCTACCGTAAATCCCTTAGATACTATAGATGTAGTGGACGTTTCAGTATACAGGTCGTAATATTGATTTATTCCTGAGGTTTCGAGGTTATTCTCCATGCTGTATTTTCGGGTATATCTATTTCGAAAGTTTTACTGCTAATATCATCAGAGTTCCAAACCAATTCATTTGGTTGTACATCAAAAGCTAAAGTAACTTCAAATGTACACCTTACATCGGTTTTGTTAACAGCTTCAAATATATAAGTACCAGGATTAGAAGTTCTAAATTCATAAGGTACTGGATGTGAATCGGCTTGACCCACTAATCTTACATCAGTTATAAAATCCTTATGATTAGAAGAACATACCACAGTGGTATATACTTCTCCTTCTCCTTGCCCACTTAGAGTAGCTCTTTCAGGACTACAACTTATCTTAACTTCAAGATTATAGTCTTTGATTACTAATGTAGCCTTCTTGTCTTTATTACCCTTACCAACAAAGGTATAGGTACCCGCTTTATCTAAAGTAATAACTTCTTCGAATTTATACTCTGCTCCGGTTTCCATAAGTAATACTGAATCATATTCCTCTATTTCGAAAGGCATTACTTGGATAGTAACCGACTTACCTTCAGCAAGTTGATATGATACATTTACCTTCTGGTTATTTGGAGTATTAGCCCAATCCTTTGGAGATATCCAATTAGGATCTGAAGGATTTACTGCTTCGATATAAATATAGGGATCTTCTGGTTTGGTATAACTATATACTGACCAAGTAGTATAAACTGAAGGATCTCCCTTACATACAGCTTTATAACTTCCCGGTTTATTGCATGAATAAGTAGCACTAGCTTTACCATTACCAGATTTATTCAAGGTAATATCGGTTAACTTAGTATTATCACAATAAATACTAACTCCATAATCTATAAGATTATCGGGATCATCAGAGGGAGTTACTGATAAGTAAAGTTCTTGATTTACAGATCCACTTCCCATCTCTAAAGATAAAGTTTGAGATTCTTTAGATAAATGATAAGTGAATTTAGAGATACTGGTATATACGGTAAATATTCCTATACCATCAAAGTTCTCTAAATTATCCTTAGTACAAGCAAACTTATAAACTCCAGTACCAAATGTTTGGAAAGTATCTCCAGATTTATACCTAGTATCATCTTTACCAATCAAGTAACATTCCAAACCTTCCTCATCATAATCATCTTCTATAGTTAGTATGGTTTTAGCTAAACTAGTTACATTACTTAATAGCTTGAATTCTTCTGGAGTACATTTAACCTTGTATTTATTAGGTTCTCTAGTAACAACCAGTGAAACTCTTTTTACTGGGTATTCTACAATCTGGAATTCATAAGTACCTGGCTCTTTAAATTTATAAGTTGAACCAGAAGGCTTAACTTCAGTTTCCCCAACCAATTGTATATTAACTGGAGTCTGTTTACCTTCTTGATAAAGAGTAGCTGTAACTGTAGCCGATACCTCCTTATTAGTTGGTGTAATATGCAGTGTAGTTGGATTAACCGATATATTATAGGATTTGACTACTTCCTTTAATTTTACATGAACTTGGGTAACTTTAGTCGGGTCTCCCACACTTCTAAAATAATAAGTCTGATTACCTATAGTGGCATTAAAAATAGTGCCATTTTCATATTTCTTGTAACCCCAAGTATTACCATCTCCAGATACCTGATACCTTAAGTCGGCATTTTGATAATTACTAGAGACTGTAACCTTAATAGGTATAGAGGTTATATACCCAGGCTGAATAGTGTTTATATTTGGGTCTACAAAATCGGCTGTTATCAGATAATTATCATTTATATTAAAACCATAATCAATAGTAGCTCCTACATGATAAGGCTTAAATCTATCGATTATATTTTCTATAGCTTTTCTGAACTCTATAAATTCTCCCGAGTTATTTGAATAGCCATGTCCAGTTATATGGAAGGTTACATTGATACATTGACTACAACCGTAAATGTTATCAAAGTTAGATTTATCATAATACTGATCTTGGTCAAAGTAAGGATGTGTTTTTAACCAACCATCATATCCTGATTTAGCTGGGTCATCTATTGTACAGTTTAACCCATACATTCGGAATAATATCTCAAAGAACTGAGAAGTACCTCGTATCTTTATCAGAGATATAGAATACTTGAGTAAATTTCTTATCTGTTTAGTAGTTAAAGCTAAAGCCCCTTTCTTAGGTAAAATCCATTTAGACTTAAGGCTATTTAATTCAGCTTCACTTAACAGACCATTATAATAAGTTTTAAAAGCCCCTTCATCAATATTATTCCACCTTGCAAAAGGTAATTGCCCAAAGCTTTCCCAAAGGTAATTCAAATAAATCTCTGGGCAGGTATCAAAGTCAGTTATTCCTAGTAAACTCTCAATATCTGCGGATATATTATCTTGAAAATAACTTCCACAAATTTCTAGGAACCTTTCTAAGATACCCTTTCCATCTACCTTATAAGTGTCTTGGTCTTTATATTCAAAAGGTAGGAAATCTATAAGTTTCTTAAGGTCTATCATATTAAACAGTTTCGTGAACAGTTAAAGTTAATTGAGAAGATTTCTGGAATACAGGTAAGTTATATCCAGGATCTTCATAATCCATATTAGGTTCTGAGATAGAAATAGAATAACGATATCCCTGTTGATAGCCATTTGCTTGTATGTCCAAAGAGAAAGTGATACCATTATTTTTATCAGTGATGTTTATAGTACTACCTACAGAGCCAGTAGTTTGGAATCCTCCACTTGAAGCTTTTACAGTGTATGAATTGCTTCCAGTAAAGTTTATAAAATAGGTCATGGACCCATTAGCTTTCTCTAATTTAAACTGACCAAGAAGTAATTCCTTGTTACCATATATGGTAACAGGCCAAGGTTTAATATAGAACTTCTTGATATGTAAGTAATCTACCGTAGATAGGTTATCAATCAAAGCATAAATATCTGAGATTCTTACTTTGCCCCCAATCTTGGAGTTCTCAATAGAATAAGCATTGTATAAGGCATTCAGAACTTGAGCTTGGATTTCGTTGGTCTTATAAGATTTCTTACCGGTTACTTCTATCTCTAAGGTTATATCTACTAATCCTGCAGATTTAACTTGAAGCCAAGTAGTTAAGGGGGCTCTCTGTGATAGTTGGGTATAAACCTTGTTTATCATAGCAGAATCAGCTACTCCACCATTATCAGCACTGATATATACTGTAAGCTTTCTTCCACATTCATAATCTACGGCAGCTTTATTTACTCCATCTATTAGCATAGCTAAATCTACGAAGTCCTGTTTGCTTATAGCTACTCCAAGAGTTTTAACACTCAAGGGTATATGTTCTTTTAACATACCAAAGTTCTCATAACTAGAACCTCCTCCTGCAGCATATTGATTACTAGTGGTAGCCTCAGATATAGAAGCTTTTACTATGGCTGGAGTTTGTACAATAGAACCAGCTGGTACATTACCTTGAATACCCGTGGTGATATAGAAGCTTGCTGATGTTACCTTTTGACCTGCAGAAGGTATAGAACCAAAGGTACCATCTCCAAATACTATTACGGCAACTTGGCTAGCATTGACAGTTACCATAAAATGTTTATCTGAAGGTTTAGAATAAGCAAAGGTATCTACTAAAGTCCAAGTAGTTCCATCAATAGATAATTGCATTGTACCATGCTCATAGTATTTACCATCGGGTAATTTACCTATTGTAATTTCTGGCCTACCTTCTGAAGGTATTACTAATCCTGACAACCCAGACTGATTATATTTCTCATGTTGAATCAGGGGTATTTTACAAGTAGTAACATTAGCATACCAAGTTACGTCTCTAGCAGAAAGCCAGGAGTTACCATTAACATCTGTAAAGAGAGTTTCTTTTGGGATAGTCAACCTAGAAGCAATATTACTACCTGTAAGATCACGAGTTAGGATTACATCTACTGAAGCAGCTACTGCTCCTCTTGGGTGATAGTCTACCAATAAGCCATGCTTTACTACACTATCATAACGCCGAGCCGTAGATAAGAAAGATTCCCTACCCACGTTATCAATGTAATAATGAAGTACTTCAGCAATAGCTGCAAACAAAGACAGGATAATTATCAGAATATTACCCTCGGAATAATCCGTGATAAGAGTCTGACCATTCTTATCCTTGATAGTAGTAAGAGATTCAATCAACTTAGCTTTAATCTGTTGAAAGGATCTCTGATAAGGGTTTAGCCATTTATTCGTTATCATATTAGTAAGGTTTTAAAATATTTTCAGACCTATCATAACTAATACCCAATACCTGTTGGCTACCAGTTTGATTAATTACATAATTCATCTCAATGAAAAGTTTGGTACCCTCTAACCTCATATTCAGACTTTTAAAAGTAATCCTAGTTTCATAGGTAGAGATGGCTTTCTTTAAGAAATCCTTTACCAAGAAAGCTAAAGCCTGGGTATTGGGTTCTTCTATACATTCCCATAGCCTAGTACCAAAATCTTCTTGCCTGAATCTTTGACCTATATCATACCAAAGGAGAGCAGATAGGTTATTATGAACAAGTTCAATATCTCCATTTACTGGATACCAACCTTTCTCTCCCTTTTCATTCTCAGTAATCCGTATTGGAAACAAAGGACCAATACCGATAATATTAGTGTATAAGTTATTTGCCATTAATGTACAAATTTAGAATCCTCATAATCTGTTTTATTAAAAGTAGAAAATGGTTTCGTGACTGGAGTAATAACAGGTCCACTAACTGCAGGTCCCGATTGAATACCAGAGTGGGTATGAGAATTATATTGAGCTTTTAATGATTCTATCTCTGAAACTAATTGGTTTAGTTTCTGGGTTAATTCATTGATATTGATTATACCATCATTATTACCTTGGTTCACTATAACCTTTGAGGCATTCACATAGGCTTGAGCTTTAGAATTTATACTTACTGGGCCTTCAGCATAGATAGTAGCAGACCCATATAGGTACATCTTAAGTGACCCATCTTTATCATTTAACCAGATTCTATTCCCATTAGGTGTAACTATACCCATAGTATCGGGATCATCCAGGATATCAGGTATTTGGTTTTGAGCCCAACCATGATATTCCCATAGAGGTTTACTGGGATCACCATATTCAAAGGTAATATATACTATATCACCATTCTTAGGAGCCATCATTTTAAAACCAGACCCAGTAGATCCATGTTGACCCTTTGAATAAGCCCAGAGTACTATTCCTCCCATTACTTCAGGTATAGCCACTTTTATACGATTCATATGATCGGGGTCTGTGTTATTAACTACCATGGCCCTGTACACTGAATAGTATCTTCCCAAGGATTCTAATCCTTGTTCAGTTATTGTTTTTGCTGATTCATAAGCCATATCATTCGGTTTTAGAAAAGTCTTGGTTCATCTGTTTAATAATGTAATCTATATTGAAATTATACTTTCGATATACATCCTTAGTAGCTTCTACCTTTTTACGTTTAACATTAGTAATGGTAACTACATCTTCTCCATCCTTACCCGTAGATTGGTATACAGTTCTTTCTACTTCTATGATACCATCATTACCTTTAGTAGGAGTATTAGCATTCTGTTCCCTATAGATAACCATATCTTGAACAAACTTTCTTTGTTCTTCGGTATTACCATCCAAGGCTTTGAAGGCTTCATATTCTGCCTTAGTGGCATTTATGGTAAAATCAGAAGAATGAGCATCTCCAGCTTTATTTTTACCTACATCAGTGGTTCCTTGACTTCGGGCATTATTAGATACCACATCTTGGGTATTAATATTACCAGCAGCAACTTGAAAGCCAGCTGTTCCATTATTCCTAACTAATTCTAAGTCAGTAATATATCCTGTACCAGCATCCATTCTATGGGTACATTTCTTTATGTACCAGTACCCTGACCACCTTTTACCAACGTTCAAAAGCTGAAGTACCATTGAGGTTTTTAATGAAGGTCTTCCTACTACTTGCATTTGACAGATTAGTTTTTTCTCGGTTATCTTTAAACCTCCGTTAGCATTTATCCTCATTGCTCTTTCTCTATTGCCTACTCCTCCAGTTCTATCATATAAGTTAGTAAGAGTTTTCCAAGCAGGTACTTTCAAAAGCTGTTTTACTTTTTTGAATACCTTTACTCTGCTTCGATAATACCCGTGATTATCTCCAGGGCCTCTACCAGCTTGAACCGGATTATAAGTTTGAGGATAATAGGATTCTTCATGAAGAGTTAAAGGATAGACAATGATATTTGGATCTTCTTGCATTTTAGCTAGCCCCTCCTGAGTTTTCCTTTTCTCTGCATTCAGTTCAGTCATACTATTCACACGACTAGAAGACTTTAATTCCCCAGAAGAATATGAACGAGGATCTTCCCAAACTTCAGTCCATACCTCAGTGTATTTATTTTTGAATACGAAATTTAAACCCTGGTATACTTGTTTCATTGCAGAAGTAAGGTCCATTCCTCCCGCTACTAGTGCATCAATAGAAGATTTTATATTAGTTAGTTCTCCTTTAGTATAAGCTTCCTCTAGCATTTGAGAAGTAGCATCCCTTAATTCTGTATCGGACATAGACTCTAATCCACCACCTGCATCTAAATAACCAGTACCCTTAGCATCATATTCTTTCTTAGCAGATTCAGTCTTTAGTCTTTGAGCTTGTTTTTTAGAAGCCAATTCTTCATCTAAGGATTTCAATCTATCTTCTTTCCATTTCTCTACCTTACTATCAACATGGAGTTTTAAAACTTCGGGGGATCTATGAAATAATCCTGGGCTTTGTACATCTACTGTAGATAGAGCATCCAACTGTAGTGGGTCATGTAAAATCTCATTCTGTTGATCATCAATGTAACTTACCTGGATTTGCATTTGCTTATCTTCTGGTTTTATGGTATTACCCAACTGCATCATCTTCTGCTTAGTAGACCTCTGAGTAGTAAAGGATACTCTTAATACTTCCCCATTTTCAGCTTGGAATATGTAGGTATGATGTGGAGGTTGTTGAAACTTACGATTATGTATGTAGATTACTCCATCTCTACTATCTACATACCAAGGACCATTACCATAGGCAGCCATCTTAGCTTCTAGTTGAACTAGAACATTATTACCTATTGTACCTAAGTTAGAATTAAGTACTTCAGCTAAATCGTCTGGCATACCTACTTGACCTATGCCACTAAACTGATTGGCATATAGAATGGTACCCTGTACTTCAGGAGTAACTTCTGTGGGTACCTGTATAGCTTCATAAGCTTGATTACTTATTATATTTGCCATTACTCAAACCTTTCTATTATTACTCCAACATTTAATCCGCATCCTGAATCCAAGAATTTAACCATACTATCATCGGTATCCTCAGTAGGTTTATGAGGGGGCATAAACCTAAGATGATTCGTGCCATCAATACATTTGATAGTTATATGGGTACCTGTAGAATCAAAGATACAATCGAAATCTCTTACTTTGATATTTATAGCGGGGCTTGATACAAATGTACCATCACTAAAAATATATCCCCACTGTAAAAAGATATCTCTATTTTCCTGTAAAGCTTCTACATCTACAGTATCTGGATTACCAGTATCAATAGTTATTGTAGCTAAGTTTTCTTTTTCTTCATCATATACATATGACCAGCTACTTATATACGCTCCTAAAGGTATACCAGTAAGAGGATTCATAACTGGTATACCTTGATTATCAAAAATGGCCAGGTAAGGAGTACCTGTGCCTTTATATAATATGGGATTATTTGCTTTAACTTCCATAAGCCGGTATCATTAATACCATTCCACCTTTTAATTCAGTGAACGGATTTATTATGTTATTATACTCAGCAATAATATACCATTTACCAGAATCTCCATAATACCTATAAGCGATATTCTGTAGAGTTTCACCCTCTTTCAGGGTATGTTGAAAATCGTTAGGAGAAGATGGTATAAGTAAAGGATAAGATTCTAAAGAATAATCCCCATCACCATAATTCAGAGTAAATCCATTATCGTATGGACTTGCTCCAACTAAATAAGAAGTTATATCCATGGTTACTTGATTTTATCGGTTGTAAAAATACCCACAGTCTTTTCTGCAGCTTTACTTTTAACAATATCCTCATAAGATAAACTATATGAGCTTACTCGTTTGAATATTAATTCTTGAGTAGCAGTAGCAGGATACAGGTTTAAGTCTTCTCTTATATCTACTGAGCCTTTCATACGTTGTCTAGAAGCATTTCTAAAATTAGAAAGAGAATATGTAGCAGAAGTAAGTATATAATAATGACCTTCAAATGTATCAGAATTTCCCCACTGAATCTGTAGGATTGGAGGAGCTGCTTGATAAGCATTGGATTTACTCCAGGATTCTAATAACCTACATTTAGTTAATACTTCAGCAGGATTATCCGGATCATCACAGTACCAAGATACATTGAATTGTACAATATCTTCTGAACCAGTATAATGATACATAGGAGTATTTCTACCCATAGACTTAATGGTAGCCCAAGTTGTTTCTCCTCTAAAATCAAAGCTCAGAGGTCTATTCTGTAAAACAATATATTGGTATGGGCTAACATTAGTATTATATATGATTACCTGATTCAGTTTTCTTACATCTTGGCTTACTCCATAAAGTTTATTGTTTTCTACTACAGTCCTACCTTGAGCAGGATCATCTCTGTCAATCTTAAGATTTCCATGCTGAAGTTGTAATCTCCTAATACTTTGAAGAGAACTGTTGAGTAATGGATTCTTGGAAGATCTTTCCCTTTCTCCCAAAGCCCCATTAGGATTAAACAGTTTACCTCTGGGAGCAGTATCCTTAGGTAAACCTGAAGTTAATCGGTTAAGGTGTATCTTAGCTCTCCAGAGTTTATTTATGGGACCTGTAAGTACTCCAGCAGTATCTTGGGTAAGATTATTATATTTCTTAACAACCTTACCCGCTAGTTTTCCTAATATTCTTGCCATAATTTAAGGTATTAATCCAATTTGAGTAGCATAATTAACTCCTAAAGTTTCACCTGGAGCTACAGAACCAACAGGAGCTCCATCAATAGTAATGTTAACAGTACCATTAGGTTTATCATTCAGTAAAGCTGCCCTGATAGCTCTTGCCATTTTCTCGGTTAAATATTCATCACTAGTTAGAGTTTCCTTTGATAGATTAGAATCAGTATTCTTATTCAGTGAGTCTATTAACCTAGGTAAATAATCTGCTACAAGAGGTAATGCTATACCAATGGCCATTCCCCAAGAACCTCCCAAGAATCCAGCCAATCTACCGAATATGCCTTTCATACCTAGCCTAGCTACTGTTGGTCCAGCAGTAGGAGTTGGTGGTTTAGTAGTACCTCCTCCAAGACCTCCTAATGTTGGCCCAGGTATTCCAAACTTCCTAATGGGTTTACCGTTAGGTCCATACCAACCTCCTCTAGGCCCAGCAGTCCAACCGAAAGCCATTGCTTTTTGAAGGTAATACTGTTCTCTCATAATCTGAGTGATATGTATTAATCTAGCTTCTAATACAGCTGCAGCAGAAGCAGACTTACTAACTCCACTTGCCGTAGCCTGAGATTGGGTATTGGTTTGTTGCATGTAAGTAGAAAGCATTCTGCCAGTAGCAGCTAGGTACCTATAGCCATTTACTACTAAAGCCGTAATTGAACCCCAAGCTAATGCTTTAACTACTATCTGACCTCCTATAGTACCAGCTATTCCTTGTACCCATTGAGATATCTTGGTAAATACAGTTAATATAGGGTTAAAGACGTCGGCTAAAGTTGACCCTATATTTACTACTAAGTTTTCAAAGTTAGATTTGAAAGCTTCAATGATACCCTGTGGAGTCTTCAATCTTTCCTCAGTAACCTGTTCTACTATGCCGGAGTTCTTATCATATTGTTCTAAGATCTTAGTCATCTTATCAGAACCCGACATCATATTTCGAATCTGATTAGAGATATCACGAGTACCTCGAACTCCGAAGATATTATAGAAAGCTTTAGTTCTTTCCAGAAGGGGTTTATTCATAAGAGCTTCTCCAAACTTACGATATACCTTATCTAATCGAATAAGATTACCCTCGGCATCAAAGAAATCTTGTGGACTTAAACCTAAGCTAGTTAATGCACTAAACCCTTTCTTTTTCTGGTCGGCTAAAGAAAGTTGCAAATAACGGATCATATTTGCTAATGCAGTACCGGCTGATGAACCCTGAATACCCATATCTCCCAATACACCGATAGCTGCAGCAGTCTGTCTTAAGTCATAGCCTGCATTAGCCATATCAGCTCCAGCATAAGTAATAGCTTGAGCCAAATCGGTAAGAGATATATTAGCATTAGTTACAGCAGTATATAAATCATCGGTAACCTTAGTAGCCTGTTGAGAAGGTATAATATACATTGACATGATATTAGTCATCAAGTCAGCTACACCTCCTTTACCTCCAAAGGGTTGACCAAGGATAGATGCTAACTTAGCAGCAGGCCCAGTCATATCTTTTATCTGTTCTACTGTATTACCTGCCATTGCTAAATATCTTTGACCGGAAGCAATATCTGCAGCAGTCAAGGGAGTAACTGCATTGACTGCTTGAGCTAATTGCATCATTTCTGTTTGTTGCTCAGCTGTAGCTCCTGCAATCTTTGAGGCCATGAATATAGTATCTTGTACCTTGGCCGAATACTGATAAGCTTCTGCCATGCCTCCAAGGAATTTCATACTGTTTTGTACAGCATTACCTGCACTCATCTGAATAGCCCTGTTCCAGTCATTCATATCATTCATCATATTGTTGAATGATTGTGAAATTTTACCGGTTTCAGAGCTAAACTTATCTCGGAGTACCATTGATACTCCGACTTCTACTAAACTTCTTGTATCTCCTATCATGTTGACATTTTCTTCTTCATTTGTTTATAATAATTCTCAGCTATGAGTAGGAATTTCTTTCTTTTACGAACGGGTAGACACAAAAAGGTGAGATAGTCTAAGACTATCTCAGCCCGAGTAATGTATATGTAATCTTCCTCTAAATTATATCTCCCGTCAAGTAGAAAAAATCAGGAGCAGCCATAATTGGGTAATCCATCATGTTCCCAGTTTCTGGGTTTTCGATTTGAGTATATCCATGGAAGATTGGGTCTACTGTATTTACCAACCGATGAATTTCTGCCATATCCCTTGATGAGAATAGAGAGAAGTTTTCTACTTTCTCAAATTTATCATCCACCTTTAACTTAAGGTTACGAAGAAGAAGAGTAGAGTGTCGAGTAAGTTTACTTGGTGAAAGCTGAACCATCTGAGACTCTTTTTCTCCATCCATCAATTCGAATTGGATTACCTTACCTGAGTTCAATTCCTCTGTATATTGCATAAGAGTAAATCCATCTTCTCCTTTTCTTCCCGGGTAGTAAGGAATGGCATTGGGTTTTTCTTCCATTTCTTGTTCTGTAGGAAGTACTGCATAATCGAAAAGAAATTCTATCAAGTTCTGAGAGTAAGTTACAGAATCTTTGTTATCCCATTTATAAGTAAATTCTACTTCCTCTCCCAAAGAGAAGATTCGAGAATTAAATAGGATACAGTATCTATCCAGCAAGGGTAACTTAAGAGCATCCTCTATGGTTAATCTACCTGACTTAGTAGCATTCGTTTTAACTACTATTGCTGAAATATACTTGGTAAGATTCATAAGATTCTTTGAATCTACCGGGTTGGTGATAATTTCTTCATCTTCACCATTCTGCTCTCTGATTTCAAAAAGTCTACCAGAAGGAGCAGTGAATACTAAGGTTCTTAGTGTCATATCCATTTTATCTAATTTTTAAAAGTTCATAATTTCATAGTAACGGTAAGTATCAACAAGAAAGGGGTGAAACTCCTTATCTAGGAATCCCACCCCTCCACCTAAAACTCTAGTAAGAAAATGACTAAGAGAGTTAATACTTATCGCAAGTACCGACAGAAAATTCTATATTTTCTATTGTGTTTTCTGAAGCCATACGATCTAAGTCAAGGCCAGTTACTTTACAAGGCCAAACTTCTTCAAGCAGCCAAGTATTTAGGACAGATACTCCATCTTCTGCAAGTTCATTTACAATGACAGTTTCCCAATATTCACTAGGAACTAACCCACCTCCAGCTATCATATCCTGGCAGGAATATAGCCAATCTTGAAGCCAGGTATCTGAACCGGCAGTAGTTAAAAGTTTCTCTACTACCAGATTACCTACGGTAACTCTACCAGCAGTTTTTACATCCCTGTTTACATCTCCATGAGCAACCTGGTCAATCTCAATATCTGGAAGTTGGCAAGTCTGGAATAGATATGTATTGATAGGATGTTTTGGGAAAGAGATGCTCCATAGGAATTTCTTTCTAGGATTCTTTACTTTTGCTCCCATGTTTTATGATTTTAATGTTATTCGTTTTCTGAAATATTAACTGATTTAGAAGCTGCATCGATTACAATGTTAATTGTAATTTCTTGCATAGGAACAATATCCTTATACTTCAGGATTACTTTATATTTACCCTGACGGACATCAGCTTCATTATTTACGGAGAGTTCTGAATAAGAGCCAGCATCTTGGTCACCCATCCATGTATACTCTGACATGGCATTTTCATCTACCAGATTATCTAGGATTGGTTTTACCTCAAGATAGATATTCTTCCAAGTACCCCAGATATTGGGCTCTTCCAAATACTTATTCAATATAGGACGAAGAGTCTTCTTCAAGTACAAATTCAACCTTACAATTGAAAGGAATCTTTCTGAATCTTGTTTTACTTGAGAAGAGAAGCAATGCCATAACATGGTTTGTTTACCAGAAGACGGAGTATCTTTGATTACAATCATGTTGGCATACATCTGAGCCAATTCGTTTAGTTCATTATAACGAGAATCACTACCATAGTTAGGACTTACTGGGCCCTGACCATCATAGATTACTCCACGGTTCATACCGGCAAATGACTTCCAAGGTCCATAGTTAGAAGCAGAAGTATCACCCAAACCGAAGATGGTACCCAATACATCTGAATTAGTAAGTAACCCGAATTCATTGTAGTACTTGATACCACCTGCAAAATAGGCCGCATACTTAGAATTACCGATACTATCCAAACAATTATTAATCCAATTAATAATGCTCTGCTTATTTCTAGGCTGAGTTCCCTCAGAATAATGGGTAGTATATTTAGGTACTTCGATGTAATAGGTATATTCTTGCAATTCAGCACACATATCTTTAGCAGCCTTATGTACTTTTAAAACATCTGGATCTGTTTTCAGATGTTGATGAATATGAGAACAAGCTAACTGATAAACATCTGTATAATCCTTTACCAAATCCAAAGAAGCAATCCATTCATCTGCAGTAGGGTCAGCACCAGCAGTACCCAGTGTACCCTTGAACATAGTCTCAGTACCAGTGGCTTCTTTACCTCCAACTTGGATAATTAGTGGATTCTCAGTTTGGTCAATTGAAGTCTGAAGCCAAGCTACCAGGTTTTCGAAAGACTTAATCTTATTGGTAGTGGTTACCATCTTAGGTTCCAGGTATGCAGAATTACTAGCAAAGTTGCTTAAAGCCAGGTAATCTACAGAAGTTTTATTCTGAGCATCCTTAGTTTTATAAGTAATTACCGGACCTGATTCCAGGATAGAACCATTGGCATCATATATGTTATAAAAGATGGTATTCACTGATTTAGAAAAACCTACTTTAAAGGTTTCTCCAGAACCAATAGGATCACCATACCCTTTAGTTACCAAACCAAAGCTTACATTAGTACCTCCAGAAGTAAATTTCATTACTTCAGAAGCTTGAACTTCTCCAGGTATAGCAGAAGCTAATTCAATCTCATCTTCTTCTAAGACTCTAGAGTCTTCTGCTTTAGTAATGGTACCCTTTTTAGCACCTGCTCCCAATACACGAATAATTCTTAGCTTAGAACCTCCTACTAAAGCTTTCTCTATGTTAGATACAGAACCATCAGGTACAATCTCTTTACCAAATATTCTTTGGAATTGAGAGAAAGAAGTGATTAATTCTGAAGGATCATCATAGGGACCTTTTTCAGTTCTAGCCAAGAAACATGATACTCCTAAAAGAGGAGTAGTCTGTTGAACATTGTTGTTCTCGAATTTAAAAACAACGCTTGGTGATTTTGACATATCCTTGTGTTTTATAGGTTATACATTAATTTAATTAATACCAGTAAGTATCGTTACCTTACTGGTATTATTAGAAAATTAATCCTCTTTATTCTTAAATAAACCTCCGATAGCCTTAATCACATCATAGAAACCACATCCTGATAAACCAGCAGCTAATCCATAAATTAATACCTGGTAGAAAGGATAGTTTTCCAATAATGGTGTAAGTTGTAATCCCCAAGCTATAAGACATACAAGAATACCTACTAAGGCAGATATACCAATCTTAGCAAGTTTGTTGTCTTTGATAGCTGGGATTACCTTTAGTATCTGAGTAACCAAAGATGATACCAAAGTTACTATACCCGTAAAGGTACCCAGATTGATTACGAACTCTGAACCAGTTGAAGGTTCTACTTCTGCAGCAAACAATGACACTGGTAAAATGAGTGCCATCAGCATAAACACTAACTTTTTCATTTTAGTAAATTTTTGAGTTAAACATGTATATTGAGATTGAGCATCTCCTCGTCCTTTTGGTATTCTGGTCCTAGTAAAAGACTTATATCTTTTATAGGTATTAGATCCCCCATTTCTACCAGTTTTTCTGGTATAATACCATCCTTACATACATATTGGTATACCTTTTCCAATAATCCATGGGATTCATCTGGATGGTCATAGAAATTACCAATCTCTATAAACAGATTCCCAGTAGGAGCTATCCTACCTTTATCCCATTCTTCTAAATCATTGAAGTAAGGTCTTATATATCCTCGAGTAGGTAATGCTTCATGAAGAATAGAGTGAAGTAATCTCATATCATTCTGAGTAGTTGCTACCAGATGAATATCGATAGTGATATCCTTGGTTTCATACGGGAACTCTGACATCTGATAATTGCCTGCCTCTAATTTATCTCCAATGATATATTTCTCTACTCCAATATCTCCAGGATAATAAGCAGTGCTTTCTATAGTTATCCTTGGACAAGTTTTAGGACCTCTTACCTGGTTATTACCTATACCAAATAAGTAAATGAACTTATCTATTGCTTCCTTATCTTCTTGGAATCTCTTTTCATTCTCTTGTGATAAAGGTAAATAATCCTCAGGATTAAGTCCCATCTTCTTTTCTAAGAGAACATTCAATAAGCATATATAGAAGGTTCTCTCTACTATCTCTTGTGAATTTACCATAATTACCTCCTATCTTATTTTCATTACATAAGCCAATACATAGTATGGTGGCCTATTCTCATGAGCACTACCTCCACCAGTTGGCTGAGTATAAGCTGTATAACCTGAGTCAGAACTAGTATGATTAGGGAATGGTCTCCTGCTTGCGTTGTCTCCCCATTTCTCCTCTTTAAATGTAATCTTATGACTATGAGGAGGTATTTGGTCTAGAGTAAGAGTTACTAAGGCCTGCCCACCAGTATTACCAATACGTTCGTATTCATAATTTCTTGGATCATATCCTACTACAAATCTACCTCTTAAGTCTGGAACACTTATATAACCAGCTTTAGTAGAAGCAGTATTATACTTATCTCCAATAGCTTTATATAATTCTGGGTATTCTGCTATACTTACTTGACTTCCATCACAAAGTACATAACCTTCAGGAACTCCAGAACCAGACCATAATTGGATAAGACCAATATCCCCTCCAGCAGTGTTCTCTTTTTTACCCTGTCTACAAGTTACAACTACAGTTTTACCTGATTCATCCTGTATGAAAATTACTTGGCCAAGTTTATCATTATAAGTATTATCGTTTAAGCTCATGATAAGAGTAGTACCAGAGCCAGATACATCTCCCGAGTTTTCCCTAGTATAATTTACATTAACTGGATCACCAACTTTCTTTCCATTGATTACCATTTGTTTAGTAGATACAATAGTAACCTCTTTACTTTCTCCTGTAGGCTCAAAGTATAATTCAGTGGGTGAAACTCTGAAAGTGTATTCATAATTGCCTTCCCCTTTCTTGTGGATAAGCTTTACTTCTTTAGTTGACCCATCTACAGCTTCTACTGTTAAGATCTGAACTATATCTTTGTCCGTAGCATTCTTTTCTTCTGGTGTTACCGTTATAACAGTCCTACCTGAACCTTGATTTTTACTTATTGTAAATCCCATTATCTATATTTCCTTATTTCTTTACGAAGTTCTCTTACTATAGTTTCCTTCAGAACCTTCTTACCACCAACTTGTTCGAAAGCTGGTGCCCATAGAGGTCTTGGAGGTAAATTACCACCTCTAGAACCATATTCCAACATGATAGCTACTTGGTTCAGTGTTCTTTTACTAGTCCTATCACCCTTTCGGGTTTTCTTAAGATTAGTAGGTATACCTACGTAAGTTCGATTCTTCTGTTTTACTATTTGTACTGATCTCAAATACTGACCCGTATAATTCAAAAGGGTATGCTCTCCGTATCGTTTAATGGTATTAGCCGAGTGAGGATCCCAATGAGTTCCTCTTGGAGGAGTACCCGTTCTTAGGCATTTTTTCACAAGTCTGAGAAGTTGATTGCCGAATTTCTCAGTAGCTCTATCATAAGCATTCCTCATGATAGAAGGAGTTTCTGCAATTAACCTCTCAGCTCTAGCCTGTTCTTTTGGGTCAGTATATATCTGTAAGTCTCCCAAGGGAGTACTTATAGTTATGTTTACTGACTTACTTGCCATCTGGATTTTCCTTCGGTTTATTCAAGCCAAGTGAATCCATCATAAGGTTTATGGCTTGCTGTTGTGATTGTAATACTGATACTACATCTTTCCTGAAGGAAGCGAATTCTTCATTGAATTGACTACCATTAGTGGGCTCCTTGTTTTCAAACATAGCAAGGATATTATCGCATTCCTTTATTATGTTCTCGTATTTACCTACATTATTAATAATACCAAGAGCCTGTGACCTTTGCAATGATACTTCGTTTACAATATTATTTCCAATTAGAGTGTAGTACACATTGTTATAAATACCCTCATTCCCATCCGAAGGTAAATATACTGTTACTGTACCAATGGAATCTTGAAGAACAATTTCTATAAGATTAGAAAAGCCATCACCATTTTCATTAGCTCTGGGTTTACTTTCTCCTACCTTTACTACTTTAGCTCGGTCAAAGATTGGGTACATTGATCTTCTGTCTCTTTCTAGAGTAAAGACTGAATCTCCTCTTTGTAATGATTTAAATTTCATTTCTTCCATACTGCATTATTTTTATTGATTAGACTTAATCCCATTTGAACCATACTGGGATTCTGTTTCATAAATTCTACTAGGTTCAAGAAATTATAGTATCCATAGATATCTATCAGGTGCTTCATCCGCTACTCTCTTTGCTACTTCTAAATTAGGAGCCGGTAGTTGCATTTGGAGAGTAAAGGTTTGTAGTTTATTATCTTCTTCCATGTTTCTTACTAGATTAAAACGAAAAAAGGGAAATACCCACTACAGGTACCTCCCTTTTCCCTAATCAACTTTAATAGAAATTATGCAGTTTTATTACCTAAAGCCCCTGTACTACCGAGTTAATAATGTTTTGATCTCTTTGAGCATCAACTACTCGATTATTACAACATTCATCACTATAACGATTACGATCCGCAACCACTACAGTACCTTCACCAGATTTAACTTCCATAATGATTTAGTTTTAAAGTTAATAATTAAATTTATCTATCAATAAATGTACTAGTGTTGTGTTTAGGATTAAATTGTCTAGGTGGGCCAAGAAACATCCCAATGATGGGTATTATTCCCCTCTTCAATCCTAAAGTTACCAATTGATAACCATAAACCTCTTACAGAATTATAGGCCCATACATAAACATCATCTCCAATCCCTCTATCCTTAGTAGTACTTTGAGTAGAATTCACAGTTATTTTACCTTCTACTGAGTCCACTATAATACCCTCACGTATTAAGCTCATATCATACATAAAGTCAGAAGTATGAGGCATATTAGCCGTATCAAATAATCCCCACGTATCTTGATCATTACCATTTGAAATATTTAAACTTAATTCCAATCTGAAATTATTATTTTTAGCTTCTTGAAGAACTCTGAAAATTACTGTTTTTCCAGATGCCTTCTGTCTATAAGTATCTGCTCCAGTTCTTTCGGTATATCCATTTTCAGTTATACTTGCCATAAACCTGAAGGGGGATTGAGTATCTGGTGTCAGTACCAAGCCGATTAATTCATCTTCTAGCTCCGAATGGACTACCTCCACATCGTCTACAGATAAGGGGCTACCATTGTGAGTAGCGATAAGATTCAATACATGTTTATTTGACAATCCATTTGAGGGAGCTGAGAATGTGAAATCGGTGTAATGCCCATTACCATCTGAGTCAGTAATATAAAACTCATAGACATCTCCTGCTTCTTGAACTATTGTCAGAGTACAAGTTTTATTGGATTCTCCTTGAGTAATGGTAATAACTCCAGTTCTAGATGAACTACTGTTATTAGTGGCTACCTTATATGTAGCCCCAGCACTTGAACCAGATACAGTAATCCAATCCACATTAGAAGATAAAGCCCAATTAATGAATTGATTACCATTCTTCCTAGAATATACTCTTACAGGTCTATTGTATAATGGACCTGGACTACTTGGCCAATCATAAGTAAGAGAAGTACTCAAAGAATCCCCCGAGTTTTCTCTAATACCAAACTCATAAGTTGAAGCACTCTGTTGTACAGTTTGTACTAACTCTCTATCTAAGCCATTAGGTTGATTAGCTCTGATTGTAAGAGTTCTGCTTGCAGGCTTTGAATTCTCAGGTATGGTAATAGTTACTTTAAAGTAATAACCACTCACATTAGTAATAGTTTCGGTTACTCCGGATGGCAAAATAAGAGTAGGTTTAATAGCTTCGGTAGAACTTAAAGAACCGTTAACATATCTAGACCTATAGCTTTTTATATAAAAAGAAATATTACCTCCTTTACCTTCAACAGTACCAATGGATAAAGTACTAGTTTTATAACCACTATTCTGTTGAGTACTATGTTCAAATACTATACCGCTACTAGGATAAGTTACCTCAGCCGAATTCTGTGTAATGGTTAAATATACAGGAGTTGCCGTATCGTAAGTAAACTTAATCTTAAAAGTTCTAAGTGATGAGTTAGGGTTTGGTGCTACACTAATACTACATCCACTAGAAGTTTTACCAGAGATGGTAATATCAGATGAAGTTCCCTCAACTACTTCAGCTGAAGTATAAGTAGTTCTGATGTTTTCTACATAAGTTCCGTTTATATATTTATCATAATTGGCATTTACTGTCAACCTAAATTCTGAACCAGTTCCAGGTACATTTTTAGTAGTTGGGGATATAGATAGGTGATCTACATAGGTTACTTGACCTCCTTCCTGAGAAATTGAGATAGTCTGGTCTGTAGCAGTTGGGAAATCGAAAGTAACCGTAAAATTTCTAGCAGAACCACTATTACTTGGGATAGAAATACTATTACCACTAATAGAAGCCGGACTAGAAACTCTTACGGTAGCAGTTTCTGATTCTGTATAACTACTACCTTGACCATTCCAAGTATAAGTTCTACTTGCACTCTTAGCAGTTACATTAGATTGACCTCCACTGTAACTGAAAGAAGTTTTATCTACTCTACAGTTATAACTCCATGAAGAATAAACTTTTCTACCTGCTGCCTGGGTAAATGTTGCCTGTATGGTTTTACCCGAATACTTCTGAGTCCAAGTTACAGTGATTGATTTACTATTAGTAGATGTATTGTTGGGTACTATTCTACCTTTATTACCGTCGTAATCTGTAGTATACCAAGAACCTTCCGAAGTTTTAGTGACATCATCCGCCAAACTTTGAGAGATAGTAGTATTAACACCGTTTACTTGCTTAACTCGATTAGAAGCATATGAACCAAAGGGGTATGTACCTCCAGTAGCTGGAGCATTAAAAGAAGGATTACCATTCTGATCCCACTGGAATGTATAAATCCATTGCTCGGCATTGATATCCTCTAACTTGACACATTCATTGTTACCGTAGCTAGCAGCATTACTAATTACAATAACCTTGTCAACATTGGAGTCCTTACCATTATTGAGTGCTAACAACTCAGCCTTGGTAGGGCACTCATTAGAGGTCTTACCAAGGCCGGTCTTATTCAGAATAGCACTCCAAGTTGCTATTTCTGCCATATTACTTATTGTTTAATTGTTTCTTAAAGTCTTCGAATTCTTTTCTCAATAACTTAACTCCTTCGAGAGCCATGACACTGAGCATTTCATATTCTACTACTTTTACTTTTACATATTCCTGACCATCTTCTCCGACGAAAGTTTCGAATCTAGATTGGTTAGGTACTTGAGAAGCAGGTATAGTATTCTCTGATACCAACAGAGGTTCAATTTCCTCTAAGCTCTGAGCAATAGTTCCCACTTGGTATTTACCATTCATCTTGAAGTGAACTGTAGGTATATTACAGATTTGGTCCAGAGTATGGTTCAAATTCTCTACTTGAGATTTTAATCTACCATCTGATTCCTTCCAGAAACCAGAAGCTGCAGTAGTTTTAGCAAATACTACTTGGTCTGTAGTAGCCAATCCTAATTGAGCTCTAGTTACATTATGAGGATTATCTTTTCTGTTTGCATGGGTATTTAAGTCGGTCTGAGCTTTTGTACCTGCGGCCTTAGCATCTGCAATAGCAGTAGCTTGAGCAGCAGATACTGGCATATCTGCTGGAGCTAAGTTCTGTACATTACCTAAACCTATCTGAGCTTTGGTTACATTGTGAGGGTTACTCTTATTGCCAATATGAGCATCTAAGCTTTCCTTGATTACTTTGTCAGAATTCTGGATTAATTTCTCTAATGCAGTTTTAGCAGCATCAGTATAAGCCTTAGCTTCATTCAAAGCATTGGTAATATCTCCATTCAGACCAGAGTTAAGTTTATTGAACATCTCCCGAGTCAATACTCCAGCTCGATTAGCATTAGCAGCTAAAATTTCTAATGTCTGTGTAGTAGCTTCACCATATACTCCATCAGCTTTAGTAGATTTACTAATCTGTACCAAAACTTTATCCGTATTCTGAACTACTCCTTTACCAGAAATTATAATAGTACCCGGGATAGAATCAAACAGTTTTTTGTCTGCTGCAGTTTGTACACCTGCTAAGTCTTTGGTAGCAGCTGGGATAGGTTGATTATAAGTATTTACATTTGCAGTATCACCAAAATCTGAACATTCGAAATTTAATCTAACTTCGGTAGCATTTCTAGTCCAAGCTCCGTCATCCTTAATATGAGAATAAAACTTTAGATTATCACTCAGAGATTTTCTCCAATCAGCTAAAGCTTTACCCTTACCTCCATCATAAGCAGTACCAGTAACTTCTCCAAGTATCAGTGAAGAAGTATTACTATCTACAAACTGAGTACCTGACCAACGGAATTGATAAGAGGGTTCATCCTGGGTAATATTCAAATATATCTTACCTGATTCTCCAGTAATAGGATTAGCATGATCTGGGTCAGAATATAATTTAATATTGCTCAGCTTTCCAGTTTCACTGACATCATAAGTAGCATAAACTTCGATAACATCATCAACATAAGAAGGCAATTGACTAGAAGGTACTAAGCCATTACCATCCAAAGAAGCAAATCCATTAGCCTTACCCTTAGTTGCTACAAAATCATCATGTTTCTTTTCTAAGTTATTGATATTAGTTTGTAACTTATTCTCAAGAGCAGTATCTGCAGCAGCTCTGGCTTCTTCTTCTTTCTGAATCTTTTGCATCTGAACCTGGTCGTATTCAGCACGAGTATTTGCCTCTTCTTTGATAGCCTGAGTAAATTTGGTGTCTAATGCCTGGTCAGCTGCTTTTCTATCTTTGATTTCTTGAGCAAGGGAAGCTTCGGAAGAATTCTTCAAGGCTTCAATGGCATCTTTTCTGTCTTGGATTTCCTTAGCAATCTGCTGGGGTAAAGTTTCATCCAACTTAACCTTATCAGCAGCAGTCATAGTACCAGCTTTAGTAGTTGAGGCTACTGGTAAATTAAAAGTGGTATTATCATCTTTATATATACCTTCGTTTACAGTTTTTCGGTTTACTGATACTGTAACTTTATTAGCATCTGAAGTTGCTCCTTCTCCAACTACTACAGTCTGAGGAATAGAATCAAACAGTTTTTTGTCTGCTGCAGTTTGTACACCGGCTTTCTCAGCAGTAGAAGCGGGGATATCTACAGTGAAATCATTAGATTTCTGTATACCTTCATCGGAGTTATATGTACTTCTACTTATGTTAGTAGTAACCACACCAGCCTTAGGTGTATAACTAGCTCCAGTGATATAATCATTGGGCATAGAATTCCATCTTTTCTTATCGGCAGCTGATTGAAGACCGGCTTTAGCATCTGTAGAAGCAGGGATAGCAAACTTACGAGGCATAGGTTCTCCATAGAGATTACCTTCTCCTTTTACAGAACTCTTAAAGTTTACTTTAGCAGAAGTACCATTGATAACCAAGTTCGGATCAATTTCCGTAACCATAGTTAAGGGTAAAGCATTTGAAGTAGCTTCTTCTTTCTGAAGACGTTCATCTAAGCCGTTAGTGATACCATTAAATTTATTCTCAAGTGCGGTATCAGCTGCTTTTCTATCTTCGATTTCTTTATCTATACGTTTACCCAGAGCATTATCAGCAGCAATTCTTGCAGCTTCTTCAGCATCAATATTATCCTGGAGAACTTTATCGGCAGCAATACGCTCATTACGTTCTGTAGTAAGGTCCTGAGTATTCTTATCTACTTTAGCTTCAATACGAATATCCTCGGCCTTTCTAGCATTGATTTCTATATTCAACAGGTCCTTGATTTCAAGATAACCCGTACTCTGATTATTTTGTAAGCCCTGAATCAATTCCAAATTACGTTGAATATTAGCCGTATTCTTGGCAATTAACTCATCTTGAGCCTGGGTCTTAGTTAATAATTCAGAACGAGTTTCTGTTACGAAAGTTCTCAGTTCACTTACTGTAGCATTAAGAGTAGTGCTTAATTCGGTAAACTTCTGGGTAACTTGTTCATCAGCTGCAGTTCTATCAGAGATTTCCTTATCTATAATACCCTTAAGTTCAGTCAACTTGTTGGTAATTGTAGTAGCAAAGTTAGGATCATCTCCCAATGCTTTTGCAATCTCTTCTAGTGTATCTAATACTCCAGGAGCAGAACCAATAATCTTTTGGATTGCAGCTTCTACTTGTTCAGCATTCTGATAGTTAGAATCATTTTCCAACTGAGATACCTTAGTAATGTAGTTAGCAAATTCCTGGATATTATCTAACTTAGCTTTTAATAAGTCGGTAAAGTCATTTGAAGAAAGCTCTTTGCCATCTACTTTATCAACCTTTCGGTCATTCAAGTTTTCAACAGCCTGAACTCTATCTGATACTTCCTGAGTAATCTTATTCTCTAACAGAGTGTCTGCCTGAGTACGATTAAGGGTTTCGGTATCAATATTATTCTGAAGCTTGGTATCTTCTTGTAGTCTACTTTGAGCCTCATCATTGATATCTTTAGATATAGCTACCAAATCATCCTTGTGATTTTCCAGAGCTGTAGTCAGAGAATCCTTAATTGCTTGTTCAGCAGCCTTAGCTCTTTCTACTTCGGTTTGGATAGCAGTAGTATTATTGGTTACTTTCTCACTGAGCTCAGCTAAAGAACCATTTACTCCACTATTGATATTATCAATTCGAGTACTTAAAGCATCATCACCTGCCTTACGATCTTTAATCTCCTGGTCGATTCGAGCATTGATTTTCTCATCTTCATTTGCCCGGGCAGTAGATTCAGTATTTATCAAGCCAGTGAACTTATTATCTAATAAAGTATCTGCTGAAGTTCTATCAGAGATCTCCTTATCGATATTCTGCTGTAAAACAGTATCACCAGCTTCTCTCTTTGAAACCTCAGTGTTCAAGTCGATATTTACATTATCTACCTGAGACTTAAGATTAGTATCAGCATTGGCTCTTGCTTCAGCTTCTGCATTAACCATGCCTTTTAATTCAGCATAATCTTCAGCTTCCTTAGTAATCTGGTCATTTAATCTGTCAGTATTACGTTGGATATTTGCCTTGTTAGCATTTACTTCTGTTTGCAAAGCATCTATCTTAGCCTGAAGTTCATTTTTAACGGTATTTACCGCATCCTGAATAGATAAAGCCAATTCTTGTATCTTGGTAGCATTAGCAGTTACTCGAGTATCTAATGCAGCATCAGCAGCCTTACGATCCGTTTCTTCCTTAGTGATAGCAGCTTGTAATGCAGCATCAGCATCTTTTCTATCTTGGATTTCCTTATTCAGACTAGCTTGAATACCATCAGTGTTACCAGTAATCTTATCTACTTCGTTATCAACGTATTCTTTCAACTTAGCTTCAAGAGCAGTATCGGCTTTTTTACGTTCAGTAACTTCCTTATCTACATTAGCCTGTACCTGGGCATCAGCCTCTGTACGATTAGTAATTTCCTGATTCAATTGTTCGGTAATAGCTGCCAATTTCTTGGTAATTGTAGTTGCAAAGTTTGGGTCATTACCCAAAGCATCTGCAATCTCCTTCAAAGTATCAAGAACCTCTGGAGCTTCCCCAATAATCTTTTCAATAGCTGCCTGAAGATCTGCTTCAGTTTGATAACCAGCATCATTGATAAGCTGAGATACTTTTGTGATATAATTAGCATGTTCTTCAATGCCATCCAATTTAGCCTTGAGAATATCGGTAAAGTCGTTTTTAGTAAGAGAATAACCTTCTCTTTTATCTACCTTACGATTATCTAAGTCTTTATCGGCAGCAATACGTTCTTGCTTTTCTTGCTCTAGTTTTTCAAGCAATTCGGTTTTATCTGTACCGGCCTGAGTTTTCAAATCCTCAATCTTATGGTTAAGGATTTCATCTTGAGCAATTCGAGTTTCTTTCTCGTTATCAATATTGTTCTGAAGTACAGTATCTGCATTCTGACGGTTCTGAGCTTCTTGAGTAATGTTCTGCTGTAAACCATTATCTGCATTCTGACGGTCAGAAGTTTCCTTTACAATCTGTTGGTGTAATACTTCATCCTGAGCAGTACGAGCTGCAGCTTCAGCATTAATCTTGGATTCAAGTTCTTGGTCTGCAGTTTTACGATCACTGATTTCGGTGTTCAGTTTAGATTCTAATGCTACATCTGCATTTGCTCTTTCTGAAGCCTCGGTTAGAATCTTATTATTTAAGTCGGCAATATCCCTAGTATGGTCTAACTGTACCTTATGAACAGCCTCGGTCAGTTTCTCATCAGCAGCTCTACGTTCAGCAGCTTCCTTATCTACCAATTCCTTAGCATATTCTTTAGCTTCAGTTAAGTTATTGTCAGTTTCTACTTCCAAATCACCAACCCGGTCTTCTACCTTTTGAATACGAGCATTGATTGCTTCTATCATCCTAGTAATATCTTGTACTACTTTAATGATAGTTGCATTCAACGTATTAACCGAGTTAACCAAGTTATCGTTCACAATCTTAATCTGAGAAGCTAATTCGTTTTCACGGTTCTTAGCTCTAGCTACCTCAGCTTCTAATTGAGTACGTAATTCAGTTAATCGGTTAGTGATATTGGTAGCAAAGTTCGGGTCATTGTTTAATGCTTCAGCTAATTCCTTTAATGTATCCAAAGCATCATCAGCACCATCTACTAAGTCATGTATATATTTCTCAACTTGTTCTTGAGTCTGATATTTCAAATCGTTTTCTAGTTGAGAAACTTTAGTAACGTAGTTAGCATGTTCCTCAATTCCATTCAGTTTTTCTAGCAATTCATCAGAGAAGTTATTTTCTGACAAATCCCAACCTTCTTTCTTATCTACCTTGTTTGCAATTGATAAGAAGAATGCCCAGAACTCTTTAAGAGTTCCAACAAAACCATGAGCCAAAGAGTCATCATAATAACCCTGTAATAGCCGTTGGTCAATCTCTTCGCAAGTGTAGTATTTACTAACGTACATATGTATATATTTTAAGGTGTTACTTTATTCTTTCCCAATAACAGTTCTGAGTTATTACCACGGAAGTATTCTTTTTCTTTACCAGCAAAAGCATTTGGGATATCATCTGGATTATCTGGGTCAACATCTCCTCCATCCTCTATATCCCCAACTACTACGGCATAATCGGGTAATTTCCTAACTCTGAACTTAATAACTTGGCCAAAACCTATATGAGGTATATCTTTATCCCATACCTCTCCAAAGTAATCTTGGTAATTTGATACGAACTTCATACCAGTCATAGATTGCATGGTAGTAACCGAATTACCAGTACCAGGCATTTCTATGTGAACTCCAGAAGGTCCATTCAAGATTATAAGATTACTGTCCCACCAATCGCCTTCTACATTGTTAAGCTTGGTGAAACGTAACATTAACATTTTCATATCTTTATGGATTTTGTTCTACGAATTTGATTTTAGTATCTCTATCCCTTTTGAGGATTACCAAGAATACCAAAGCTTCATCTTTAGCCTGAGATACTTGAGTATCTCCAGAAGGTTTATATACTATCCCATTGATAACAAATCTATCCTCGGACCAGTTAAAGTTCCAATAACCTTCCTGATTGAGATATCCGATTTGTTCTATGTAATTCTTTGAAATAAGTATAGAAAGGTTCTCATCATCTAATTCTCCAGAAACTGTGGCTTTATTTATTGGCCAGTTCCTAAAAGCATTGTAATAGCATAAAGCTTCTATGGGAATATTATAATATCTTGGGCTATCATCCTCGGCATGATTTAGATATTGATTAACATGTTTAGCCCAAGTAATTGTTTGTCTTCCAGCATCCCAATCTAAGAAATCAGTGATAATCTTTTTATACCTATTCCAAGAATGGTTCTTAACCATTCTCCAAGGTTCTTTTGTCATGATTTCTTATCTATTACGGTTAACGAAGGTTTACTTGCTTTATTGAGAGGAGCCGTTGGATTGGGTCCTCCCAAAGGAGTTGGTTTTCGATGATTTACTACTCTTGGTACTACTAACCGTTCGATTTGATCACAGAATGGTAAATATATCTCCAACCTAGATGCCAGCATACATAAGTTCTTTCTTAGTTCATCCATATATCCTCCAGGTTGAATCATCTTTGAATAAGTACTCCATAAGCTAGATATACTTTCGGATATCTTATCATAATACTGTACCTCGGTAGGACCCGTAGTAATTTGCTTTATCCTATCTCCTCTAGCATGTTCTCCAGGTGAATCACCATCTTGGTCTGGTCCATGAGATTCAGTGGAGATAATTTCTCTAAAACTATTTCCTGCAACCAACAGTATATTTTGTATTTGTATATTGAGATAATCCCATACAGCCAATTCCATAATTAATTGGTTTTCTAGTCCCTCATACCATAATTCATCATTATATTTATCTGGTGGTATAGTATGATTTACTAGTGGGAAGATATATAATTGCCATTTAGTGATGTATGCAGTTTTATCTTCTATGGTCATACTCTCATGCAATTCTTTGGGAATATACCTATCTATTAAATTGTAGATGGTATCCTGAAGAGTAGTATGCCCATAATTACATACAACTACGGTTCGAGTACAAGTCAAATCTAATCCATCAGAATTAGTGATATGTAAGGTTACATCATAAAATCCAGACTTCTCATAAGAGTAAGATTGATGTCTTCCACCATTGAAAACCTCTCCCTTATCATCGCCAAAGTCCCAGTCAAAAATGGATTTGGCCGGGACTTTGGTTAATACTCTAAATGAAACTTCCAGACCTGATGTTACATATGTGAAGTCTAGATTCTTTTTCATTTATATTCGGATTTGTTTATTCTTTGTTTTCTTCGAAATCTTCAAGTAAAACTTCAAGGATATCTTTTACGGTATCTTTCGGATCAGCTTCGATTTCATGTTTCTTAGCAATCAGCTTAGCTTCTTCAAGTGAATAAGCTTTGGCAATCTTACTAATTTCCATACCCTTTGCAAACTGAGCAGCTAACTTCTGGTCAAGCTTTTCGATATCCTCAGCAGTATACTTGTCAGTTTTGTTCTTATCCGGAACTAAAACCAAGTGGCCAGAAACTAAAGCTTTCTGAATACGTTTTGTTCTGTACTGACGGGCAGTAAGTTCTCTCTCTTCGCCTTTTGCAATTGAAATACCTGTTACCTGGTCGTTAAAACTGTAGGCATTAGTTCCAACTGTTACAATATAAGTAGTAGCCATAATCTTTTATTTTTTAGGTTATAATATAAAACCCCGAACAGAATGGATTGAAACTGTTCGGGGAGAAATTAGATAAAAATACAATGAAGAAATCCCGGATATTATTCTAAGTTAACCAATAGGTATGGGTCAATGTTCATGAAGCTCGGGAATCCAGCTTCAGAGAACTTCTTGTTAGCTGCCAACAGAAGAACAGCATCCTGGTACATCTTAGAGAAACCTGTAGTCAGAGAAGCATATACAGCTTCAGTCTGATTAGATACGATTCTTTCTGATTCAAGCATCAACTGTTTAGCAGTAAGCTTAATCAAGGCAGCACTGGTATCTACCATCAACAACTGCTGGTCAGGAGTTCCCGGGTGAATATAGAAATCAGCCTTGTTGGGAACCGGAGACTTGATATTCAGTGTAGCTTCTGTAGTTCCTGAGTGACGTTCTTTAAATTCAGGCAAGTTCAACATTTCGATAGCCTGGTCTTCACCACCAATCATAGTAGTAAAGTTACGGCCCATACGAGCAGCACGAACCCAGATATGCAACAAGTCTTTATAAGTAATACCGTTGGTTGTTTCATATACACCAATAACCGGAGCAGATTCAGAACCATCAGCTTTGTTACCGTTCATCAAAACATCCATTGCCAAAGTATCCATAGCATAACCCAACTGAATACCAAAGTCACGGAGATAGATTCCCAATACATCGATTGAAACGTAGTTTTTAACTTCGTCAGTAAGTTTAAATCCTTTACCGATTTTGAACAGAGAAACTGATTTCTGTCCGAAGCTTACATCTCCCAAAGGAATTGTTTCTGCTTCATTTACCTTAGCGGGAGCAGCATCCGACATATTTACCATCGGCATAGTTACCTGCAAACCATTAATTGATTGGTCTGAAGCAATGATGTTCGGGTAGAAAGGTGCCTGACGCATACCAGTTGTAATAGCAGCACGGATGATTTCCGGTACAATCCAACGGATATTCTGTTGCGGCATAGTGAAGATGTTCTGCATTGTATCAATCTTCGGATTAATGCCCAACTTTTCAAAGAAGGAATCCTGTGATACACCATATTTACCCTGTACCAGTTCTTCCAGAGTAACTTCAATAGGCAATGTGTTGTTGGAACCCTGACGGTATGCTTCCAAACTTCTTACCATTTCTGGAAGTTCCTTTCTAAGGTCTTCCATTTTCAATTGTGCAAATTCTGTATTCATTGTTCTTTTAATGTTCAGTTAATGATTAGCGTACCAATACTTGAATAATATCATTAGCTTCATCAGCCGGTACGATGCTAATGAATTTTGTTTCATCGGTTGAAGTTTCAGCAGTGATGAAACGGTCAATCAACAAGGTATCTGTGGGTTTTACATAACCACATGCCATAGCCTTTTTAGCTACCCAGTTTACAACCATGAAAGCTTCTACAGCTACAGTTACTTCTACGGGGAAATTTCTTTGAGCCTGATAAGCAGGGTTAATGTTGTCAGTTACAGCTATACCCAGATAAACCTGGCTGCCATCTCCACCCGGGATATAAGGTTCGATATTACCATCGGTATCCAAAGCTACCGGCATACCCTGATGAATAACTTTGTTTTCTTTTACACAGAAAGCCTGATGCAACTTGTGAGATTCGCTCTTATAGATCACCGCTCTGGGAGTTTTTTCACCAAACAGAGTCATCGGTTGATCCTGATTTACCAGCTTAGTAGTAGGGTGTGTATTCATATTCTTCTTATTTTAGAGATTATTTTAATTTGTCTTATTTTAGAGATTATTTTAATTTGTTTGAATAGATACCTTTCAGAATCTCTTCAGTACTCTTTTCGGAATTCTGAGCAGTAGCTTTGTTATCAGATTTATCTCCTGGCTCAGCTGCAGAAGAAGCACGGCTTACATCATGAGAACCGCATTTAGCACAGGTCATTGGGAATTTTTCTTCCAATCGAGCTTGGTAATCTTTAGTAAGAGAGATCAAAGTTACCATGCCGGTAGTTTCGGCATTCAACATTGTAACGATAGTTTCATCAGCTTTGTCACCCATAAGTTTTTTATAGGTTGCAACAGCATTTTCACGGAGAGATGTAATGTGGTTTTTACCTACCTGAGCCATTTCCTTCAGATTTGCAACTTCTGCATTCAGATTAGTAACCTGTTCTGTAAGAGAAGTTTTTTCTGTAGTTAAGTTATCCACAGTAGTCTGAAGAGTGTTACGAGAATTAACCAATTCCTGAATGGCTGCAAATGCAGTTTCCTCGTTCATCTCTGTACCTTCGGCAAGAGTAAGGCAATCTTTACCAAAGATTCTTTCTAAAAATTTTTGTAGTTCATTCATATCTTTATTATTAGGATTTTGATTTCCTTGGTTATCATCATAAGATTGGGAAGTATCGTTATTTTCACTGAACAAAGCTAGATCAGTTTTCGTATCATAGAAGAAATACTGTTTAGACTTATCATCCCTATATTCTTCGTATGAAGCCCAAGTTCTCTTGGCAAAATTGGGATTAATGATTTTACCATCATCCCCAATCTTCTGAGCAAAAGCATCAGCTCCATGAGATACCAAAGAAGTTTCTAAGTATCTTACTACTTCAGTAACGATTCTTCGTACCATAACTCCCTTAGAATCATAGGTACCCAGTTTCTGGTAGAATTCGTTATCTTCCATATTTGGGTGAGATTTATCCCACTTAAACTGTACTGTTACTGAATTAGAATGGATAGATGGGGGATCCATAAGAATGCCTCTAGCAATTCTCGGATTTGCTTTACCATCAATCTTTAATATACCATTGATACCTGCAGGGATAACAAAAGAACCATCCTTGTATTCATCTTGCCAGATAACTTGTGATACAGCTCCAATAGCATTACCAATATTAGTCTCATGGTCACAGTTTACTGTTTGTCCTAAGAGCATTCTCATAGAAGCTTTTAATACTCCATTTTGACCAAAATCGGTAGGATTCCAGTTCTTAGACACAATAGTTGCAGATAATAATCTGAACATTGGTTCAATAAACTCCTCATCTTTAGGAGTAAGTTCTTCTGGCTTCAAGTCAGGATAATAGGTATTATAATCTATCTCTCCTCCCCAAAAACCAAATTGACTAACTGACTCCTTAGAAGTTTGAGCCCATTTATAAAAATTCTCCGAGAAGGTTTGTGGTTCTATGGATGTTGGGATATACCCAGCCATTATAGTATGACCACTACCTATCACTAAAGAATCTAAATGTTCTCTGTTCTTTTTAGTAATCGGTTTACTCATCTTGATTTAGTATTTTGATCTCCTCGTGAAGGAGCCGGGTTATTTTTATCTCTTGATCTACGAGCGGATTGATTCTTATCATCCTGTCTCTGTTTCTTCTTAGTACCCTCTTGTGGGTCTGAATTACCTCCCTTAGCAAATTGATCTTCCAATGAAACTCTTGGTTCTTCTTCTGAAGGAGAATCATAACCCATTTCCCAAGCATATTGATATTGAGAAATAATACCTGCCTTGTAAAGTAAGTCAAGGTTCTGAATCTTATATTGTCTACCCTGTTGGATTTTAACCTCATCAGAGATAGTGGATGATCCCCAAGTAATGGATATTCCCTTACAATCAAAGCCAGCCAGACGTAGTTCTAGTTCATAAATAAACTTAAGAACATAAGAAACTATCATTTGGATATTCTTCAGCTGACTTATAAGCTTAGAAAGCATAATACCAGTTGCTCCTTCTCCAATGGAAGCTTGTACTCCAATTAGGTTGCCATTTACTCCCAAACCATTAGCAACTGATTGCTGGTTCATATTCCAGGGTTTATCAATATTGCTCATCTCTTTTGAAGTAGAGTTAAGTTTAAACTGGTGGTCATCAATGTAACCAGTTACTACTCCATCCTTCATACCTTCCCTTACATTCTGTTTCAAACGTATTAGCTCCCTATTTAATCTTCTAGTGTAAGCTTCTACATTTTCATTAGGTTTCTGTTGTGGTTTTTCCATCAAAGCCTCTAGAAAACCAACCATACCACAGATTTCCATGATATGTTTAAAGTTAGTTTTCATATCATGCTGACCCTTTAATGAATCCAAAGATGCCATAAAAGGAGGTATTCCGTAAGGTTCATCAGTATCATTATACATACCAACATAACAGTAGGTCTCTGTATTAAGTTTGATATAATCTTGCTTATTTGAGCCATTCCAAAGAGTGTTCCTCTGATATGGGCTATAAACTCCGTTATTCTCTCTTTTGAATACTATCCTATCTGGTTTGAGGAATAATACAGTAGCTAAACCCTCAAGCTTTTCATTTGGTACGGCTTCTACTGAGATAGCTCCACTAATCATCAATTGGACTATCATTTTGTTTACCAAGCCATCCATACCGGCAGTATAGTTAGACCATTTAGAGGATACCTTAGAAAGATGATCTCTCATCTTATCAGCCTCTTTATCGGTATTATTAGGGAAGGTTATGTTGTGACCAGTATTAGCAAGCTTAAACATGTCCTGTAAAGCTATGTTAACATCTGGATTCACTTTATATAAATCCCTTAAAAGCTGAATCACTTCAACACGAAAAGAAGGCGTAACCATCTGAGTTAAGCCTTTCAATGTATGAATGAAGTTACCTGGGTCATCATCCGGTTCCGATACTCTACCGGGTGAAATAGGTACCTCCTCTTTTTTACTTGGAGGATTAGCCTTGTTTTCTTGTATTGGAGATCGATTCCTTCTATCGAATCCAAAAAACTTAAGAATTTTCATTTCGGTTGTATTATTACATTAGTTTTTCCTTTTCGTATGTGATTACATATTGCTTTACCAAATATATCATCATCAGAATAAACATCTCCTTCCAAATCCACATCTACAGCAGAAGTATTATTTCGGTGTTTACCCATGGCTACGGGTCTACCCAAACCATCATATATAAAGGTAGGAGCTTCTTGAACAAAGAAAGGATCTTTCACAATGATATTCTCTTCTCGAATATCTTGTTCTAGACCCTCTATAATTACTGAACGATTCTTTTGGGTAGTTAACCAACCTGGAGATTTATCAACCTCGGGTCTAGACTTACCTTTCTTTTTCAGAAGCTTTTGATAGTAGTATAGATTAGGGTAACCTTCTGACTGAAGAGCAGAAGTTACTGCTAACCCAACGTCGTTAGATTCTGGAGCTACAACAGCAAAATTAAATAATTGCCCAGTATCTCCCAGTAACCTAGCATATTTATCTACTGCCATTCTTCCCTTATACACAACTTGTTCTTCTCCCAGCTTGTCCATACAAGTGAAAGAAGAATAGTCTGAGCCTCTACCTGTTGCAACGTCTGCACCGATAAAGTACTGTTTATTTGGATCTGGTTCGTTGAATTGTCTATACTGACGATTGAAACGATATTTTAAAACTGGATAATCACTTAAGCAATCTTCGATAGCCTTGATATCTGCCATATCAAATACTGTATTACCTGAAGAAAGAAAGTCTCCATCGATTTCTTGTGCAGTTCTTTTTGGACCCAATGCAGAAGCCATCTGGTCATACCAAGATTGATCCCGTTCTGGGTGCATCTGCCAATATAATCGAATAGCATTGAAAGGATTACCTCCAGCTATAGCATCTACCCATGTTGAATGGTAAAAATTACCCATACCGTATGGAGTAGAATTGATGATGGCTGAACCTCCGGTGGAAAGCGTAGGGAAGGCAGCTGCCCAAATAGCTGAAGCCCACCGAACGATTGCAGCCTCATCAATTACCAGGAGAGAAAGAGATTCTGAACGACCGGCTTCTGAAGATGTTGGGATGGATTCTATGAATGAACCATTATCGAATTCAATCATAGAGGCAGAACCAAATTCCCCAGTTCTTCCGTTAATGATCGGGGTTTGCATATACCATGGAAGATTCTTATACATGAACTTAATCTTCTTAAGTACCTTCTTAGCTGTTGTATCCTTAATGGAGATAATGTTTATCTTCTTATTAGGATGATATGATGCCAGCCATAAGCAGTACATAGATATAAGTTCTGTAATACCCGCTTGCCTGAACTTTAACAAGATATTGAATCTCTGGAGTATAAATTGGTATAGTACGGCTTTTTGATACGGATATAATTCAAATCGAACCTTTCCTCTCACTGGATGTATCACATAACAAAAAAGACTGAAAAAGAAAACATCCGTTGTAACCCTAGATAGATTAGATAATTCTTCTCTTGTAAGGTTAGTTGGTGTTTCCTGTATCTTCTTTGCCATAAAATCTAAAATTTATAAGTTACTACCAGTTCTAAATCAGTTTTGATACCTGAGAAATATCTTGGGTAATAAAAACTGTTTATCCCCAGTTTGTAATTAAATCTCCTAGTCTCGATTGAAATTCCTGTTCCCAAATCCCATAGATTGTTAAAGGGTCGGTACTTACCATAAACATAAGGAACTAATCTTATTCTAGATTTAATTTCTTGTGTGGTAAGTTTTCCGTTATACCAAGAATACTTGTAGTTATTAGGGTCGATATTGAATAACCTACTAGAATAAATTCCTGAGTTTTGATTAAGGAAACTCAATGTAAGTTGATTCTTATCGATTACTAATTGAACAAGAGAATCCTTCTCTGATATCTCTGCTGAATCGGTACTGCATAAACCCTGGCTAACCGAAGAGTGCGGAGAATTGTAGAGAAGGATTCTACTTGGGTTAAGTAAATTATCGTAGGAAATTGGCAGGAAATCTTTCCTCAAATAAATTGTATCAGTATGTTGAATGATCTCTTTATCAGGTAACATACTGAGTTGTTGATTCAGTTTGTAATTCCTGAAGCAAAGGTAAATAGTAAATCCTAGTAAAAGGACTACCATGGCAATCTTAAGCTTCTTCATCTTTTGATCTGAGATAGGCATCTTTTGTTTTGTATCTATCGATTATTACTCCCAAAATTACTTTGAAATTATTACTGAAGTCAGTAGTCGGAATTCTGAATCGAATATCAATTCCTTTAGAATCTTGAGTAATACTCATTCTGATTTTTCCCTTGTGACTCTTTACAATTCGATTATAAAAAGTTGCCAAGAGATTAAACATACTCTTCAGATTTTTCGGTAATATCTCCGTTCTGTATAAAATTTCTTTGTTCATTGTTACTTGAGTTTTTCGGTTTCAATTCATAATAGTCAACTCACTCTATATCAGGTGCTTGGCATTCATTTGCCAAGCTTGGCATAAGCCAACTAATTCAAATTCAATCAGTTACGAAACTGGCTTTGTTTTTCCCTTAACAATCCCTTTTCCTGATTGATTCTTATATCAGTATTCCTTATTCCAATATTCCTTTATTCCAATACCCTTTAAAAGCCTATTAGATTATATATAGGGGGGATTCACTTGAAATTAAGGCATTTCTTAAACCATAATCCTATTTCACATACCGACCCTTTGCTCAAGGTATACCTAGCTTTATTTAACCAGTAGTGATAAGTCTTAGGATCCCAAGTTGCAAATCCTCGAATAAATACTCGGTAATTTTCAGGGAATCCCATAATGGCCTTGAAATCATAAATACCCAATGGATACCCATCTGGTCTGAATTGTCTATCAGAGGGTCTTAGTGTTAAAGGTGGTTTATCATCTTCTAATCGGTATACTCCTGGGAGAGTACTCATCTTAGCAGTTTTAATAGGCCATTTCTTTTCATCCTTGAAATCATGAGTCCAAAGTTGTCTTACTTGTCTGACTGTAAGATTTTTCTTTTCAGGTAATTTCCGATAATCATACATGGCTAAAACTTTATCAGAGAATGGGATTAAAGCTTCCTGTGGGGCTTGTACTAGTAAATCTCTAGTAAGTTTTGGAGTATTTACTTGGAATACTTCATTAAAAGAATCCAAATACTCTTTTCCCTTGTCTAAATGAACTCCGATAATTACTAATCTTTTTCTTGATACTTGGGAGTTTCCGAAGTCAGAAACGCTTCTTTCGTGAAAAATAAGTTTATAGTTCTTAAAGAAGTCCGTTAACATTTCTTTAGAAATGAGAGATAGCAATCTTGGTAGGTTTTCTATAAGAAAGAGAGCGGGTTCGTAATATTGAATTGCTTGGAATACTAGTTGTATACTTTTATTACTTTTAGGGTCTCCAAGAGCCTTAGATTTAGATAATCTCATTACTGAGCAACTACCACAATCAGGGCTAGATAATATGATATCTGGATGCCAATCTTCGGGTAATTCGTACCCTTTTAAGAAAGGTATACCTTTGAAATTAGCTTTCCACTGCTCTTCTCTACTAGTATGGAATACTCCTCTAGGTTCAATATTTCCAATGAGTTTATTTTTAAAAGGGAATAGGAGGGCTCCTTGCCCTCCACATACTCCCAGTACTTTTAAGTCTTTCATTTCTTGTAACTTCTCAATTTTATGTATTTGAACCAAGCAAATGACTTACGGTCTTCTAAATAATCCAGATCTTTATCATTATTATGAGCTTCTTCCTCAAAACTTACATCATGATATCTTTCATTCTGCTTATTCCATTTAGCAAAACAAAGAATGATTAAGTACTCAATTCCATACCAGAGATAAAAGAAACCAAAAGTCAATGCTAGTACCCACCAAAGTGATATATCAAAGGATAACCAGAGTATTATACCCAGTATTAAACCAATTATACTACATTCAATCTGCTGTATTTGATGAATACATTCATGGTTTATATCTTCAGGGTAACATTCATTTCTTTTATACTTGAAGAATGAATTATACAACAGAGTAATGGCTTTGTAACTTGGGAAAAGGAAGGTCTTTGCTACCCAACTGTTAAAATGACATCTTTTCATAGCTTATCTTTGAAGTTTTCGTAGGTATTTCTTAGCTTTTGGTCGTAGTTATTGTCTTTGTAACCAGGGCCATTATATCCTTTAGCGAAGGCATCCCAGTCTTTTGCCTTCAAATATTTCACTAAACCGGAGTTATAGAGGAAATGGTACATCATTTCTAGCTGCATTTCATGAGATTCAGACATCTTTTGGATCATTTCATCTACTGATTGACATCCACAAAGCTGATAATTGAAGCCCATAATCTGTCCCAATCCCCAAGAAGTTGACAAATTAGCACAGTTTTCATCAATTTTACGAGCTGCTTCGAGTCTTTTCCACTCTCCTTCACCTCCCAAGTAGAATTCTTTGGTCCATTTTTGATAAACTAAGGATGGATTTTTCTTGGCTAGATCGTATAAATAGGTTCTTTTACCTTCTCCATCGAGTTTTATCTTCAAATATTTCCACATTACATGACCCTCGAAGAGAATTTGAGGTCTACCAGAGGGTAAAAATCCGTCTCGATTACCACATTCTACTACAGTTACTGTCTTTAACAGAGCTGGTTCAAGGTTTAACTTGTTCGCAACCTTGGCAATTAATTCGTTAGTAAGTTTATCCATAATATAAATTCTTAGAGTTTACATTAAAGATGGTAAAGTATTGCTTGTAGCCTTTCTTAGGTGGGTATATCGAGTTCTATTTATCAATGAATAAATAATTTAATTATGGATATAGGAAAGAAACAACAGATTATGGTTGATTGGTTTAGGAAAACCTTAGATGAATCGAAGAAACCCTGGAATACCCAGGTATATTTGATAACTGATAAGTATCATGTTTACATTGCCAACAAGGATATCAGATTAATAGGAAGTAATTTCGGTAAGGCAATCGATAGACCTTTGAAATATTTCTTATTTACTGATGGTAAGGTACAGTATTTCAACAGTATAGAATTTCTTGGCTATTTGCCTTTCGAATTAAGAGACGAATACCCAGTCAATTGCAAACCTCTAAATCCTTGGGAATACGACTACTACTGTCAGCATGGGATAACCTCAGAAGATTTGCAGAATTTATTCAATAATGATTGATATTTAAAAATAAAATAGTATATTTGTATAACGAAATAAATACATTATTTATATGAAAAAAGAAGTAATAAAACTCAAAGAGGGTAACTCGGTAATTTACCAAGACAAAACCCTAATGGAAAAGGCAAACGTAGTATCTATCGATAAAAAGAATGGTACTGCAATATTATCTAATAAGGTAATAATTACTAGAACAACAAATCTAGAGGGTCAATTTACTCGATTAGATGGAAAAGGTAATGCAATAATCCTACCTTGTACTACAGAGAATGAACAGAAGTACAATTCCTTTGTTGCATATCACCAATCCAAGAAATCCTTGGAGGCAATCAAAAAATGGTTGGATGATAACGGGAAACACAAGGATGATGAAACCGCTGAGAAAGTGATAACCTTAGATAAGAAACTTAAAAAACTAATCGAAAAACTCAATGAATAGTACTTGGATAATATTAGGCATAATCTATGGGATATGCCTAATCCCCTCTATAATCTTAACTAAGATGTTATGTCAAGAAATTAGGATGATCAGACCCAACCTATTATTTCTTACCATCTGGTTAGTATTACCTTTATTCCCTATTTACCTAATATTCTTTAAAAAGAAAAACAATGCCAAAGATTAAGGATTACGACGAAGATTTATCTGCCCCTAAACTCCTAAGGGAAAGGGCAAGAGATAGCAAGGGTAGGTTCATTAAAAAGGACCTACCTCCCTACCTAGGATCTGAGCAAGTATTAAAACCTAAGAACTATTATCACTTCGATAGTCACGGTAATTATAAGGGTAGTTCAATGAATTTTGATGCTCTAGTATGCCTTGGCTTTACTTGGTTTAAATTACTGGGAGTAGCATTAATGATGTTACTATGGCCCATAGTATTTATATATGCCCTCAATGATGGGATAGAGGGATACCCATTTAAGAAGTATG
>ENA-OYYU01000066-OYYU01000066.1-human-gut-metagenome-genome-assembly--contig:-NODE-66-length-45047-cov-5.137358_pt1 | contig 45047 bp, 49 predicted proteins | sample MGYA00244068_ERZ653460 | MGnify/ENA primary metagenome ERZ653460 (study PRJEB26926, sample SAMN06164914) | human gut metagenome | biome: ENVO:00009003; feature: ENVO:2100002; material: ENVO:00002003... | reverse complement strand
GCTCGGAGATGTGTATAAGAGACAGGAGAAGGAATATCTTGATGAATACAAAGCATGTCTTGAAGAAGACGGAGTTATCAGTGACCGCGAACGCCGCCTGCTCGACCGCCTTGCAAAGTCCCTGAACATCGCAAAGGATAGAGCGCGAGAAATAGAAGCTAGCATTAGTTGATATTAGATATAACCATACGAATATGAAACAATTATCCGATTCCACAGAGATTAACATTGCATCCTGCACATCTCTCGAAGAGGTGCAGGACGCACTCTCGTTAATGGCTAAAGACGCCAATAAGTCATTGGCACATGCACTTAAGGCACAAATACAAGTTGTAAAATATATTTCAAAGCCCGACTTGTATGGAAGCACCTTCGATTTATTCTTCAAAAACCTGAAGAAAGCCATTGACTATGCCGAAGACGAGGAGAACGTATATGAATTGCGTGAACAGGCCGGTCTGATGCTGAACAATTTCGTATTCTTCATGAAAGCGAAAATTGAGTGGGAAGTGGCTGTGAATCGAAAGGAAGGCGAGTCATTATTTTTGGAAGCATCTCATGGTTTGGCCGAGAGCGTGATGACCTTGGCATCTATGTATTATGGAGGCACTGCCAAAGCGGCAATAAAAATAACCGCCGTAAAGCAATTGAGCTCTTTGTTCTTCAATCCGGATAAAGAGGGGGATAATTGGTTCAAGAAAGCAGGAAGATGGCTGTTCAAGAGTTCTCGAACAGCCGAGAAAAATGCAGACTTCCTCGAAACGCTTGATCGACTTGCCGTAAAGTTAGTTGACAAGCATGACACAATAGGCTCAAATGATTTGATTGCAGGTATTTATGAGAACTACCGTGACGAATTAATTGAAGCTCATTCTGATGGATGGATTTCTTTGTGGGCAAAGGCTTCTGATTATAAGGACAAATCGTGGCAGATACCTTGCTGGATTATTGGTTTTGGCGGTGTAACAGGTGTAATTGTCTGGTTTGTAAGATGGTTTTATTCGATGTTTTGCGACCTGACACCAGGATGGGCATCTACTCAATGGATGTGGACAGGGATTGTGCTTGGAGGCGCTTCCGTAATTGTTGCCGTCCTTTATCTAATTATGTCAATGGTCAAAAATAAACAGGGAGATCGTCTGTATTCAGAGTGTGCGGAATACTATGACAGTATAATTGGTCTTTTTAAAGAATGATTCATCATGATAATATCTTGTATATCAATCACAATAGGAGCGGTTCTGCTTGCAATCCCTGTATTTAAGCTGATTGTTTCATGTAGGTCGGCTTCAGATATAACATGGACTCTGGGACAGGCCGGTGGCATGAAGAACGGAATATTGCTTTATATCCTTTGCGCTGTTTTAGGAAGCGCCTTGGTTACCTATGGGATTATGAGATTCTTTTAATACCTCTTTGCCGTTTCCCCGGCGAGCCATTTGATTTCCTCTCTCAGCCATTGCGGGGAGAGGATTTCTGCATCAGGACCAAGAGATAGAATAGTACGTTGAAACTCATACTCAGGACGGATTGTCAACTCATAGTCGGTAAAATCTTTGTTAGTCTCCTTGACTCTTTGAGAAAAATGCAGAGGAAGAGATTCGATATAGGCTCTCTGTTTACCATAAACTCTAACGACTACAGGCTCGCAATCGTAGTCATCGTCAATATTGACCCCTATAACTTCGTTTAATCGCGTTTTTATATCCTTTAGGTTCTCCGGTGTGTAAGATTGATCCGTAATATCCAGTGTTTGAATGCGATCAAGTGCAAACACCGCAATGTTATCATAGCCCTTTATTCTTCCTATTAAATACCATCGTCTATTGGATTGCTTGATAAGAGTCGGCTCAACAAACCATTCTTTTGAATCTGATGAGTTGAATCGCTTGTAAGTAATGGAAATAATCTTCTGATTAGACAACGATTCGATGATTGGAGATAGAAATTCGTTTCCGCCGGGAGTATCTTCAAATACTATCCTTTCGGAGATTTCACGATTTCCCACCATCTGATTGTCAATAGACAATCCGTTGAAAAGCCATGTTGTAAATGACGGCTTTTCAAGAGCCCCTTCATTTTTGATATAATACTTGTTGCCGTCATAACGATTGCAGCCGATTTCTATATCAAAAAGTTCGGCTATTGCATCACGATGTCGGTGAAATGTCCTTTCAGGAATCTCATCTTCATTGTCTATATTCAAAGAGGTGTTATATGCCCATTTTCGATTTATATCCTGTAAAGTTATACTTCCGGCTCGTCTGATAGTATCCACGAGCCAGACATAACGTCTTATCAGTCTAATAGAAGTTGCCATTTTATATCTGTTTTGTACCCGCAAAGTTAATAATATATTTTGCCATTTCGCGGCAGATTAAGAAGAAATATTGAGTCGATGTCGTGATTTGACAGGTTTCAAAGATACTTTTGCGATGAATAAAAATCAAACATCATGGCAAAAACTGATATTGGATTAAAACTAATGTCTCTATATCGAGACATTACCAAAGCTCGTCATAATAATGATACTCGTCATAATAATGATAGTGGTAGGGCATCAAACGATCTAATTAAAGAACCTGACACTTCTACGGTTGAAGGAATGACAGCAACAGCACCTGTGGTCTTTCCCAATATAGACAATGAGTAACCTCGAGGGCAAATCATTAGAGCTCTCAATCGTCATACCGATAAATATGGGTGCCTCAACTCTGAAGCAAAATATCTACTTCATTGTATCTGTAATGAGTTTGGTATTCATGAATCTATTATTTAACCCAAAACATCCCGACAAGTTTTTAAGCCTTGCCGGGATGCTGGATTCTGGAATAGTCGGGGCTATTTGATAGGCTCTGAGTTCAGTTCGTTGAGCTTCTCTTCGAGTCGATGCTTCTGCTGGAGGGTGCGGGCGGTTTCCTCGACGCGATTTTGGTATTCGCGCACCTCGTTTTCGATCTGCTCAATCATTTCGGGGTTCTGGAACCAGCTTTCGATGCTGTCGAGTCCTTCGGAGTTTACGCCATTGTACATCTGTATGAAGCGGTATTTGATGTCGGAGGTGCGGCACTGCTCGATACGTCCTTCCTGCCAAAATAGGAGCACGGCAAAAAGAATGGTACTGGCAACGGTGCAGCCTATGGTCAGATACCACTGCCACGTCTCTTTGGCTATGTGGTGGATGGTCTCACGTACCGGCGGTTTGGCGGTAAATGCGTCGAGCTTTTCTGTCAGCTTGGACTCCATGCTGTCGAATTTCTCGCCGAGGCGTTCCTCTGCATCCATTACAACTTCACGATTGGTCTCGGTGTTACCCTTCATGATATTGTTCAAGTCGTTGAGGACACCCCACGGCTCGGAGAGTGTTTTGTCAAGGCTCTTGATGCTTGCGCCAATAGCAGCCTTGACTTCATTACCTACACGCTCAACGTCTTCCATGGTTGCGGAATTGAGCTGAGCCTCTTTTATTTCGGTACAAGTACCGGAGATTGTGCCGAGTTCCTCGGCGATGTTGCCGAGATAGTTCCCGGACTCGGAATTGTTTTGTTTCATAATAACATTGGATTTAATGGTGAATATTACAGGCGTAAGCCTTTGCGTTTCTTTTTTCGGCGTTGCATCTCACGGTAGAATTCATCTTCCTGCGGGTCAAAACCGGGTCCGACTTTTATGATGTCGCTCAGTCCGCCGGAGATTCCTTCAGCTACTTCCGCTCCCGCCGAGACCGTTTTTTCGATGATATTCTGTGCCGGTTGAGTAGGTCGGATAACCTGCCTCGGTGCCGTTGATACGGACTGAGGTCTGACGTTCTTATTCCTGTCAAGAGCTTTACAGATGCTGTTGTAAGAGCATTTGCCGTCTCTATCAACCTGCGATGCCTTGAACCTGCGGTCATCCTTTATATAGGAAAGTCCTTCGACCTCGGTTGAGCCTCGTCTGAATTTCTTCCTCACGCTGATGCCGCTTTTGGCAAGCTCGCGCTGGAATGTAGTCCAGTCTTTGGCTGTCTTCTTTGCGGCCTGTACCGCGAGATAGATTTCCTGACGGGTCTTGCTTCGCCATCTCAGCCGCTCGGTCTTCACATTGTCTTTGCCTTTGCCGAAGGTGAGTCCGTACTTCCTTTTCAGCTCTTTGCAAACCTCTTTGTTGCGAAACCGCTCGTTGCTGTCGGAGATACATTTTCCGTCGTTATCGACCCGGTTATACACGATGTGGCAGTGCGGATGTTCTTTGTCGAGGTGGCGGGTAATGATATATTGCGTGTTGCGGATGCCCATTTTCGCCATATATTCATGAGCAAGTTTTACCATAGCCTCATCCGAAAGTCTTGCTGAATCCTCGGGAGAATAGGACAATGAGATATGTCCTACCCATTTTTCAACACGGTGATTCATGCGACGCTGACACTCGAAACCCTCTACAATCGACGGTGGAGAATCATCCAAAACGCCTTCGGAATACAGAAGTCGAGCTTCTTTGTTCTTCTCTTTTTCGGCAAGGGCATAGCCTACGCAACCGCCGAAATCACTACCACTGCTAATTTTTCCAATCATGCGAAAGCTTGTGGTAAAGTGATTTTATCTTGGCGGCAAGGTCTTCAACCTCCCATTTCACGAGCTTGAAACCGGCCTCGTTCGCTCGCTTGGCAAGCTGATTCAGGTTATTCGACTCGCTCGCAATCTGTTGGAGAATCGCCATATCCTCCGGGGAGGCTACCGCTTTAACCTCGGTGTTGAGCAGTGCCCGGCGCCAGAATTCCGACAGTTTTCGTCCCGACTTACGGCATTTATCCATTGCCGTTTGATATTGCCCGTCATCGAGTCGGGTGCTGACGACGTGCATCTTTTTCTGTTTGGAGGCCGCCTCTGTCTTGGCGGTTTTGTTTCTTAAATTTTTCATATAAGGGTAGTGTTTTAAGTTGGTAATTGTGACCATCGGGAACGGACTCCGGTCTCCCGTTTTGGAGGGAGCAAGGTCGGGAATGTTTACATTGCCACAACCTTGCTATCCCTCCAAATAAGATTTTCCGGGATACCGGCGCTGCCGATGGCTTCGCCATTTTTTACAGTATAATCAGTATAATGGTATACCGGTTATAATGTCAGAGTTTGCGCCAGATTTCGTGGTCGGCGGCGTAGTCGTCCATGTGGCGGAGAAGCACCGAGTCGATGAAGCCGGAGATGGTGGTGTCGATGCCTCCGAGACGACGAACCATCAGGGCTATGCGGTCATACAGCTCCCGACTGATATTGGTCTGCTTGCGGTTGGCAAGTGTTTTCGGCGAGAGATAGGTTGTCTTGTACGCCTCGTAGTCCAGCTTGCGCTGTTTGATGCCGATGCGTTGTTGTTTCGGCTCGGCTGTTGATGATTGTACAGTCGTTGTGTTATTCTCGGTGGTTGCGTTGTCTGCTTTGTTTACAGTGGTGTCGCCATTGGCTTCAACTCTGTTGTTGAAGATATTGTCAGTCATTTCGGATGACTGAGCTTCTGTAAAATTCTTTTTACTACTCATAATTGTAATTTTAGATTGTTTGTAAATTTTGTGTCAGATACTCGTTCAGGTCGTTGTAACCTGAGTAGAGTGTGGAGCGGTCAATCACCTTTGTTCCAAATCGCTCTGTCAACTGAGCCAATGCCGTTTTCCCTGCAACATCGTTGTCGAGATGGCAATGGATAGTGTTGTAATCCCGCAGATGGGGGATTGCCTTGTTGACATTGCCGACTGAGTTGAGAATGATTGCATCCGCTCCGATTATTCCGAGTGTTAGTGCTGACAGGTAGTCAATGAATCCTTCAAACACTGCGCACTCCGTTGACGGGCCATCGCGTATGCGCCGTATGGAGATGTCTTTCGGAGATATGCAACCTTTGAAATATCGGTTGCGTATCTCATGGCCGCCTGATTCGTTGGCAAAGGCAACGGCATAGTATCGCTTGCCTCGGCAACTGTAATGAATCTGTTGACAGTGAGCCTTTGAAATCTCCGGTGGAATACCTCGCTCTTGGAGGTATGCGACAAGTGCGTGGCTTTCCAACGGCATAACTCGGATGTTGTCAAAACTCGGAGCAGAGTGTCGCGTAACGGATGTGGCAGCGACTGTCTGCACCGATGGCACCGGGCAACTGTCGGCGATGTAACGCAGGAGATGACGCATATCGGTTGACTGATATATCTCGGAGGCAAGGTCTATGATGTTACCACCTTTACCGATACCGAAGTCATACCAGCAGTTGAGTATTGTCTCTACCTTGAAAGATGGCGTATGCTCGTGTCTCAGCGGCGACTTATACCAGAGTTTGTCTCCACACCGTCTGACCGGCTCATGTCCGAGTCGGGACATGAAGGTGGCTAAAGGGATAGTTTTTATCTCTTTGAACATAGTGGTAAAAAGTTTAGGGGTGGCAGTTCAGGTTCGGCTCACATATATACACACCGTACCGAACTAAACTCGATTAGTAGTAGAAGTCGCGGTTAAACTGATAGGCACCGTTCTCCTTGACAATCATCCGCTTGTTCATCAGAAAGGTCTTCAGTTTGGTGACCTTTCCGTCGCCATACGGATAGCCGCATGAAGCGTATGCCGCCTTGATTCTGTCCTCGCAGTTCTGACATCCTTTGATGGCTCCGTCGGCGAAGGCGAGTTCAAGAGCCTCGCGGTGTTGGTCGGGCGACAGTTCATTATAGGAGAACACCTGCTGCTTCGAGGCTTTGCCGAAAGTATGGTTCTCAACAATCTCCGGCAGACCGTAGTCATTTACCCTGAAAGCGAATGGCGCGAAGTCAATAGCCCGGATGCATGATGCCGACACCTCGGTCACTTCATCATCGGTCGTGCTTTTGGAAACCTGCAATACGCTCTCGGCTTTGTTGTTCAGTTCAGTACCGACATGGCCGCGCACGTTGTCATCGCTCTTGTTGAGATGCAGGACGGTGTGGATATGTATCTGATACTTGTCCGTCCACTCCATCAGCTTGTTGATGAGCCTCGATGACTCGGTGGCGTTGTTGATGTCAAACATAAGGTCGCGTATGCCGTCGATAATTACCAGCCCGACATTCGGTGTGGAGGCTATCGCCCTGTCAATAATCTCCAGTCTGGTATCAGGCACTTGCGCCCTAAGCTGGGCAAAGATAAGATTGTCGGGATGACGGTCGAGCGGCAGACCTGCGAGTTGCAATGCACGGCGAATCACTTTCTGACAATGATAGGGACTCTGCTCTGTGTCGAAGTAGAGGACAGTCCGTTTGTTGTCGGGAAATTCGGCTACATATCTCAACACCTCGCCGTTCATCAGAGTCGCCGCTACGATGGCACTGACATTGAAAGTCTTCTTGCTCTTCGCTTTTCCGGTCGATGCCGAAAAGTTGCCGAGTGTACCGATAACGGATCCGTTGCAAAAGAGAACCTCCGGTGCCACAGTAATCTCGTCCGTCACTCTGATTTGCGAAGCCTGCCAGAGAGCATCCAATTCTTTGGCATCCATCATCGTTTGCCGCGCTGAATGATGAGACATTCCACATCCGCCTGACGATAGTAGACCTTGCGACCTATCTTTACAGGCTCGATGTATTTCTTCTTTTCCCAGTTCCACAGGGTTGAGGGACAGATGTTGAATTTTTCCAGCACATCTGCCTTGGGCAGAAGTTTCTCCTGAGACTGTTTTACCATCGGCGAGAGCAAAGCCTCCTTCGCTTCGCTGATGAAATGGTTTGCAAACTCCACAAGGTCTTCGATTTTTATGTTGAGGGTAAGACCTGTAACCCCACTCTTGACAAGTTCAATAATGTTATACATACACGTTTTTGTTCCGCCGGATGATGAAGGCATGGAGCGATGGCGGATTTAGGTCATCCCATGCCTTTCGTCACGATTGACGTGGATTAGTGGTCTCTCCGATTTGAAACAGGCATGGCAATGGCTGCCTTGACTCGCACGGGTCAAGGCAATTGACATGACAATATCAAATCCGGAAATGGGAAGTGGCCATTAAAACGATGTACATTCCGTGGGGCTCTTTGGCTCTCCCAAAGCCTCAAGCATTTCTGGGAACAAAATTTACGGCTTCTTCTTTGCCAAAGGAAGAAGGCTGGCGCTTAACCCTGCGCGGGTCATGAATAGTCGGTCATCTGCCGTCGGTCTCCGGATCCCGGCAACATTCTGACCGTTGGTTGGTCGCAGAGGTGTTGGATTATGAATCCTGATTTCCTCGCTTTTATTCGACAAACATACCGCCAAGTGAGATTGTTTCGCCACTTGATATCGGTTTCCCGACATTTCCGAGATTTTGCTCAACATTTCCCAACTTTTTTCACGTTGTGCGATTTCGTTGAGAAGAATCTCATCAGCGGATTGTATGCCAGTCTATCATTATAACTTACTATTTGCGATTTTGTTCGCGCAATTATTTGATATATTGACAGTTGTCTGACTTAGTCCGGCTTTTGTCCGATGTTGAATCAGACCTTGATGCAAGATTATCAGATACGATAGAATCTCAAAACGGTCAAATGTTAAAATTCAAATGTCCGATATTTTTTTCGGTGAAATCGCCCTTTTGTCCATGACAACGGGTACAACTCCATTATCATCATATCGCCTCTGAACTTCGCTGGCAGCAACTTTGACAACGCTATCATTGTCGGTCTACACCAAAAAAGCATTCATTTGCTGACAACATAAGGCATCTCGCATCGGAATAACCTACATCTGATATCGTAACATCAGCAATTTACATATAGTTTCCAGCAAATCAAGCACTTCCCCAACATGCCCCAATCTTTCCTCAACATGTCCCGACAAAATTTTCATGTCTAAACCATCGGGGGTAATCGGGTGTTGGCTGATTCATTCAGAATCCGGACTCCCAATCGGAACAATCGGCTTTAGCGAGACCTCTGTCTCAGCGACCTTCCATCAGTCAAACACCCGTTTCGCCGGAATTGCTCACGCTATTTCGCCAAGTAATCAACATGAAACAACTTTAATACAAAGTTGAACAACAAAAGCCCCGACCGCCACATCACATCGACGCAGCAGCCGGGGCATGGGTAGACAACCCAATCCCTCAGGATTCCGGTGATAGGGCATTACGCTGTACTAATAAATGTTAATGGATTTAATTTTGGTTTATTTATTTCGCGTCATCATCATCCAATACAATTGCGATAGTGACTTTTGTAGTAACTTTGCGAAACAGTGACTAAATGAAGAATCGCTAACAATCTAAATATCAGATTATTAGCGATTTTGGAGGTGGTACCACCAGCTCCACTAAGTGCGCCGGACACCTTTCGGACGACACAAGACAAAATCAAGGCAAACCGCAGAATATCAATCGATTCTGCGGTTTTTTGCTGCAATCAAGTTGCAGCGAGCTAAAGGTTCGTGCCTAAAAATGACGATTTAGGACCGTCATCGGACAGAAAAAAAGACCGCCACGGACGGCTATTCGTTACTATGTTCTACATGGAATATCCGAGCAACCCCAGAATCATTGGAGCGAGAAGAGCAGTGAAGAGACCGTTTAGTGTCAGCCCTATTGATGAAAATGCACCAAAGCGTTCGCTGCGTTCCATAGCTGCGGAGGTGCCTACAGCGTGTGCTGCCGTACCGATAGACAAGCCACCTGCAATGGGCGAATGGATACGGCTCATTTTTACAATTTTAAACCCGGTCATTCCTCCGAAAATCCCGGTGGCCACTACCACCGCAGCAGTGAGGGATTCAATACCTCCCATGGCATTTGAGATCTCCATGGCTATGGGTGTTGTGACCGCCTTTGGCGCAAGCGAGATGACAACTTCACGAGTGGCACCGAATAAATCGGCGAGAAGTACTACGCTTACAATACCGGCAACACATCCTGCAAGTTCTGACAGCAGAAGCGGAAGAAGTTGCCGTTTTATGGACGAAAGCTGCTTGTAGAGAGGTACACCGAGGGCAACCACCGCAGGCTTGAGCCAGAAGTCGATGTATTCACCTCCCTTTTTATAGGCATCGTAGTCGATATCGCATATCAGAAGGAAAACAATCATTGCAGCTATTGCAATCAGGATAGGATTGAGCAGCTTTATTCCGATGCGTCTCTGAAGGAGCTGCGCGCCGAGGTAGAAGCCGAAAGTAAGTGCTATGAGAAAAAATTTGTTTTGCAGGAAATCCATTATTCAGCCTCCTTTGTGAATTTATGAGTCAACTTGGAAGAAGCGGAGCGCACAAGCTGGTGAACCCAACCTGTAACAGCAATGATTATGAATGTGCTCATGACAGTGGCGAAAACTATTGGAATCCATTGGTCGGCGATAATCCCGAGACAATTCATAAGACCGATACCTGCGGGCACAAAGAAGAATCCGAGATTATGCACAAGGAAACCGGAAAGTCTTTCCACCCATCCCAGCTTCACAATTCCCAATTTGAGCGATGCGCACAAGAGCACCATGCCGATAATGCTTGACGGAATCGGAATGCCTGTGAGATTAACAAGAAATTCGCCAATGGCGAGAAATGCAAACAAAACACCGAATTGTAGTATCATAATGTCAATCGAGTAATTTCGGTGCAAATTTAGATACAAATTATGAAACTTCTAGTCTGCAGAATCAAAAATCCGAAGCCACGCAACTAAGAACTTGTTCATTGAATAATTCCAGCTATTCCACTCTATTGACATGACAGTCTTGATTGTTCATCATATCATCAATAGGATTTTCGACGTATTAATTATCGTTCTCTTCCATGATTTAGAGGTCAAAATGACTGGGTTGAACCTTGATTTATTCTCAGGCTTTGGGCGCTGTGGTCGGCTTCGGTTGAACCGTCGGCTTTTGATGGCCTAACCGTCGACAATCCGGTAGCCCGCTCAACCTTTAGCTCAACGAGGTCTGACCGAGTTAATCTCTCGCGGCCGCAATGCAAAAATGTTCGGTAAACCGCACGGAATACCGAACATTTTTATTAACTTTGCTGTTGAATTTCAAGACGTAGCACAATGGTCGCTTCTCAACTCATCGAAAATAAGATTACAGGTATAGAACCTACTAAGGTCTTTACCATTGAAGATCTTGGCTTCCCACATGATTGGAGGGAAAATGTCAGGGTCAAGCTTGGACGTATGGTTAAGTTAGGATTGATTGAGAAAGTCGGGAGAGGTAAATATTATAAGCCAAAAACATCTGTATTTGGGAATATCGGACCAGCCCCGAGTGAGATTGTCAAAGACCTTATGTATGACAATGGAACATTGTCAGGCTACATCACGGGGTACGCCGTCTGGAATCAGATGGGACTTACTTCTCAAATTTCCAATGTGATTATAATTGGCACCTCCCGTCGTCGAGACTCGATGACGCGGGGAAATTATGAAATACGATTCATAATGCAGCCAAATAAAATCACCTCCAATTCAATACCTCTGCTTCAGATACTTGATTCCATAAAACTGCTAAAACAAATCCCAGACACCACAGTTGATAAGTCTATCGGGATTCTAAAGAAGCATATTACTGAACTGGACGAAAAGAGACTTGCGACTATCGTGAAATTATCTATGAAATATCCTCCGCGAGTTAGGGCGCTACTGGGGGCAATTCTTGAATCAACTGGTAATGATAAATATATCAGTGAACTTAAACAATCTCTCAATCCGACATCGACCTACTGGATAGGTCTGAATGATTCGTCAGATATTAACCCTAACAACTGGAACATCGAATGAAACTGCACACAGACAGAGAAATGTTTTCCAACGCCATTCAAGCTATTTCCCAGATGCTTGGTATGGCACCGGAGTTTGTTGAAAAAGACTATGAACGCGAGTTCGGGATAACGATATCCAACTCGGCGACATTACAGTTAGGCATGAATTATCAGGCGGCCGGTCATTGGTCGCCTGATTTTTTAACCGCAGTGTTTATTGCCAGAGGACGAGCTGCCCGTTGGACTCAGGCACCTCGTAGTCGAAATTGACTTCCGGCTTTGTGGAGAAGAAGCAATACGCACCCATTGCCGCAAGCAGGTTCATGATAAAATTGTGGACGCTGCGGTGGCGGGAATGCACCAGCTGGGCCACGTTCTTGAGCATGTCGTTTATTGATTCGATGATGCTTCTCTTGCGGAGCATTATCCTGTCGTAAAGCGGCATGAGGCGCTGTTTCATATTCGAGCGCATGCCGGTCACGATATGCACCCCGTTGTCCCACAGATGTCCGAAAAGCGATTGCGAGATATATCCCTTGTCGGCGTACAGTTTGCCGAACACCTTATCTGTCAGAGTGTCAATGACTGACACCTCGCGGTCATCGACGTTGGCGCGGGTGAGGACGAAGTTCACAAGCTCCCCCTTTTCGTTGCACAGGAGATGCAGTTTGAAGCCGACGTACCATCCCATGGTGCTCTTGCCCTTGGCCGCGATGCCTTTGAACACCTTCATGTTGAACTGACGCCTGTTATGGATTACAGGAATACAGGTGCTGTCGACAAAACTGATCCCGGTGCATTCTCCGAAACAGGCAAGACGCAGAAACATTGTCAGTGCCACGAAGCAACGCGGCATGACCTCCACAAAACGATTATACGAGAACCGGCGCGGGAACAGATGTCTCCACTGTCCGCACACGCATGACAGATAATAATGCTTGAAGTTGCGGTAGGTATTGAAGTGGAAGCAGATCAGAATCGTGATGACCTCCGCGTCGGACATCATGCGCTTCCGGCGGCGTTTCGATGCGGAGGGAGAAGACGGAAGTACGTTTTTCGCCATCTCGACTTCAAATTCCTTGCAAAAATCATCGGCAATACAGAAAATTTCAGTAACTTTACTCTCGGTAATCATGATACAGTATTTATTGTTTGCTACCTTTAAATTACTACATATCAGTGATATTACCAAAAGAATCGGCAACTTTTTCAAGCTGCCGATTCAACTTTCTTGGGGGATTGCTTATCCCGAACTCGCGTTTCTACTATGACTTCTGCGAATTCATGGTAGAAAACTATTCAGCAACTTCCGACCAGCTCACACTTGACTGGAACTGTGTCGGTGCCACCGCCCGCTACCACGGACAGAACCGGGCATTCGAGCTTCGTCTCTGGGAACGCTCTGAAGGACATCTCGGAATACCCGATATGACCGTCATCGTTTCCGTGTTCTATATCTCCGGACTCGTGGCGAACGCTCAGGCAGAAGCCAATGCCGTATCTTTATGGATACGCGATGCGACAAAAGCCAATGGGTTCCGCCACATCGCCGACGAGAGCCACGCCCCCACGGATGCACCGAATCGGGTACCCGGATGCAAAATCGCATGTTTAACCCTTTAACACCACATCTGACAATGCAAGAAATCAAATCAACAACCCACGACGCTATCGTTGACTTCTTCCTTGACATCTCATGCCAATGAGCGCAGAGCCAAGCTTGCTTGAGCTTTGCCGAATGCAGCCGAGATTGGCTGAAAGCACTTCCGCGCCTATATCTCAGAAGTATTCGGAGACAACCCTGAGCCACACTCGACTGGAACTCCGTCGGAGCCTGTTTCCACTACTTCGGCAACGACCGCACCATCCAGTTTCGCTTGTGGGAACGCTCCGAAGGCCATCTCGGAATTCCCGACATGACACTCATAATCATCCGCATCAGCTTCCGAGGCGCACAAAAGGTCATCCACGCCGAGATGACCGCGTAGCAGAGGCGAGGCCCGACTGAGCCAACACTTCATCCACTGGCTGAAACAGACCGCCAAAGCTCACGGCTTTCTCCACTTCGCCGACGAAGACTGCCAGCCCCTCGCCACCAACCCAGTCCCCGGCTGCCGCATCGCCTGCATCCGCCTATAACCATACCCTTACGCTCCTATAACCCTTTGACCTACGCCCCGACAAGACTCACCCTCTTGCCGGGGCGCTTTCGTATTATTCATAAGTATTATACTTGGCAGGGATAATAATTCGTTGTAATTTTGTTATTGTATTATGGCAGATGTGATGACACCGAAACAAAGGAGCCGCTGTATGGCGGCTGTCAAAGGGAAGGATACGAAGCCGGAGATGATTGTGCGGAAGTATCTTTTCTCCCGTGGTATGCGTTTCCGTGTTCAGGTCAGAAAGTTGCCGGGCACTCCGGATATTGTTCTGCCGAAATACAAGACCGTCATTTTCGTCAACGGATGCTTTTGGCATGGTCATGAGGACTGCAAGTATTTCCGGTTGCCTAAGTCGAATGTCGAGTTCTGGAAAGAGAAGATTGGGCGCAACATTGAGCGAGATAGAGAATCAATGCAGGCATTACTTGATTTGGGATGGAAAATAATTCGTGTATGGGAATGTGAACTGCGCAACAAAGCAAACCGTGAGGATACGCTCAATAAGATTTATAAAAGCATTACATCGCCTAATGGCAGTAGTTATAGCTTTGAAGAAACAGATATTCCAATGGCCGCAGAACCAGAAGCGGACTATTCCTGATATTATTTCATTGCACGAAATGCAATTTCTTGAATTCACATTTCAATTTTATGGCATGACATAACTGACTTATTGGTAAAAATCGTTAACTTTGCATCATTGAACAGAACAAATCATCATGGGCAAAGATATAAACCGAATCAAAGTCATGCTTGTGGAGAAGAAGCGGACTAACAAATGGCTTGCCGAGCAGCTCGGTAAAGACCCCGCCACAGTCTCCAAATGGTGCACTAACACAATTCAACCGAGTCTCGACACCCTTCTCAGGATAGCCGAGCTCCTTGATGTGCAGATTCAAGAACTTGTAAGAATGCCAAAATAATACAAGATATATCATGAAAGACGATAATCTTTTCTTAAAAGTTGGAGATTCTTCCGCCGATGGCAAAATTCACATCATCGATGAAGACCGTTTATGCTTTCAAGTCAGAGGTACGAACGGTAGCATCCGTACTATATCGAAGGATTTGCTGCGCGAGTTTATTGAATATTTTAATCAGCATCCTGATGCCTCATCCGCTGATGCCAGAAATGATCTTTCCGGCAAAACAGATATTGACAAATTTGAATACGGCTATAACGGGACACTTACCAAGCTCAGTGAACTCAACAAGACTATATCCCGGAAGAGGAAACAGTCGGTTTCGCCCACCAAAGATAAAATTGCAAATTTACCATTACAACAGATATTTTATGGAGCTCCCGGAACGGGCAAATCATTTGTGATAAATGAGGTTTGTGCCGAATATGAAAATTATCGTACAACATTTCATCCCGATACAGACTATGCATCTTTTGTTGGTTCATATAAGCCAATTACAATTATGACCAACGTCAGAGACATGACAGGTCATCCAGTGACTGAGGATGGCAAGGAAATCAAGGAAAGCCGTATAGTTTACCGCTATGTAATGCAATCGTTTCTAAAAGCATATGTTGCTGCTTGGCGTGAACAGCAGAACGACGAGCCTAAGCCGGTGTTCCTCATTGTCGAGGAAATCAATCGTGGCAACTGCGCCCAAATCTTCGGCGACATCTTCCAGTTGCTCGACCGCAACGCAGCCGGATTCTCCGACTACCCCATTGTGGCCGACGATGATCTTGCCCAGGAACTTAAAGAGATTCTTGGCGAGTTCAGTATCGCAAAACACGATGCCATCAATACACTTTACGGTGGCGGCAAGGATGTTGTCGGGATGGTGAAGAACGGCGAGTGGCTGTTATTGCCGAACAACATGTATATCTGGGCGACAATGAACACAAGCGACCAGTCGCTTTTCCCCATTGACTCAGCGTTCAAACGTCGTTGGGATTGGAACTATATCAAAATCAAGGATGCCGGCGAAAACTTCAAAATTGTTTTCTCAAACGGCAATACATACGACTGGTGGAAGTTTGTCTCTGCCATCAATGAGCGTATTGAGGGAGGTGAGATTCAACAGGAAGATAAGAAGCTCGGCTACTTCTTTGCAAAGGCGAAGAACAAGGTCATTACACCGAAAGTGCTTCTCTCAAAAGTTTTGTTCTACCTCTACAATGACGTATTCAAAGACTATGGTCTTGATGAAGATTTCTTCAAAGATGAGAACGGGGGAACTATGTCGTTTGCCTCATATTTCAACGAGGCCGGAGACGCTGATGAAGACAGAATCGAACGTTTCGTTTCAAATCTCGGTCTCACTCCAATACCTTCAACAAGCAACGATTCTTACCCGAGTCTCGACTTGACAGCCAATGGAAAAAAGATGGGGACTATTACGTATGCTGTATATGAGATCCTCAGTGACGCCGCAAAGACAAGTTCATTCTCAGAGATACATAAAGCCGTGGCAGATGTTTTCTCCGACCGGGACGATGTTGTCAAGCCGATTGATAATCCCGACTCATACGAGAAGGAAAACCGATGGAACAAAACGCCGATAGTAGCTAACGACGGCACTGCATTTGTCGTAAGCAATCAATGGCATAAAAACGAAATCCAGCAAGTTCAAGAGCTTGCAGAACATTTCAATATCCCTTTTGATGGAGACGTTGACGAGTACGAAGATGAAGACCTTTCGCAGAAAGGGAAACGTCTTAAATACTCGGTCAACGGTGAAGGAAATTATGGCATAGGCGAGGCTTTTCTCACAATGAGTAAAGTCATTGCCAAACAACCTGGCATGACACTTCAAAAGATGATAGAGGCTGCAAAAATTATTCGCGGGAAGGCTATTTTCCTTCCATTGGCATCGTTATCTGAATGGAAAGAACGCCATGTCAAAGATAGCAAACGCGACCGCCGTTTCTTTGAAAACGATGTGCTGACTACTGTTGGAGACAACGTTCAGTTTATTGTATCAACCCAATGGGGTAAACAGCGACTTGATAAAATCCAAGAGTTTGCTGCTACCTTTGGTATGAAGTTTGAGCAACTTCCCTGATGAAACTGTTGATTGAGGGGTATCCATACCCGATAGGACTGTTGCAGGAGCTGTTCCCAAATGTCGATGAACTCGATGTGGTGGACGGTGTAGCCTCCGTGAACTACGTCGGCTACTATTATTTTGCGTCCAAGGGTACGGCGGTGTTCATTCTTCCGAAGGTAGTTCTCAATCAACAGGACAAGGTATTCAATCATTACAAGCCCGAAGAGATAATCGATCTCACAGATACGGACAACCCGCTATCTCAGGGCGAGCGTCAGTTTATCTACGGGCTGTCGGTATGGATCTACCGTGCTATAGCCGTCTACTACGACTACTGTCACAGTCATAACATCGACCATACAATAGTCCGCAGGCAAAGTGCTATCAAGGTCGGCAAGAGCAGGCGTCGCACAAGCAACACTTTCCTTGACATCATTCTCTCACTCATTGAGTTTAATAAAGAGAACCGCGACTGGTTTCTCTTTATCCTCAAGAACGTGCATCGCGGCTTTAACAAAATCAACTGGAGCCGGACAATCAATAAGTCGCAGGTTGTAATTCAGGACAGTCAGCCAGTCTACATCAATCCCGTCACCAAACGGCGAGAGGTGAACTTTGACGAGGAACTGCTTGTCATATTCTTTTCGATACTCCACTACATCAAAAAAGAATATGGTTTCCCGGTTGAGGTAAACTTCAATTACGACCTCATCACCGGCAAGCGTTTTGAAATATACTTGAACAAGGGATTCGGCGTGCGTCGTCTCCGTCAAATAAAGTATAAATATTTCTCCGATAAGGCTCTGCGCTTATGGGAACTGTGCTACGCCTTCTTCGAGCAGTCAAAGCAGGTCAAAATAAACGCACAGCTCAACGAATTTCTACTCGTCAAAAACTTCAATATCGTTTTTGAAGCGATGATCGATGAGCTTATATGCGACCACGCATTGCCTGACCGCCTGAACACAAAACAAGCAGACGGCAAGGAGGTAGACCACTTATTTATATGGGATAGCCTGACCGCATCGGATGAAGAGAAGAAACGTGTGTATTACATTGGCGACTCCAAATATTACAAACAGAAGAATCGAATCACCGAAGAGTCAGTGGCCAAGCAATATACCTACGCACGAAATGTCATTTCATGGAACCTGAATCTTTTCTTCGGAGATGACGCTGAGGACCGTAACCACGAAACTGACTTCTGTCTGCGGGATGAAATAACGGAGGGTTACAATGTCATACCCAATTTCTTTATCAGCGCCACCGTGCCTGATGACCTTTCGTATGGCGATACCATTGAGGTGACGAAGAAATCTGCGCGGACATTTACCTCACAGCAGTTCAGGAACCGACTGTTTGACCGCGATACACTTCTGATTACCCATTACGATGTAAACTTCCTTTACGTTGTATCACTTTACGGACGCAATAATGCCGCTCAAAAGCGGGGCTGGCGTGATAGAGTGCGCAATATCTTCCGCGATAAGATCCGGCAGGTACTTGAAGATAAATACGATTTTTACGCTATGCAGGCCAAGCCCGGAGTATCGGCTCCCGAGTATATAAAAGCGCATTTTCAAGATGTACTCGGTAAGGTCTACCGACCTTTCGGCAAGAAGCACATATATGCGCTTGCCCTTGACAATAATGAACGTTTCGCGGAGGAAAATGCATCCTTAAAAGCGCGACTCTCAGAATATTTTGACATCGTCGATTACACACTTGGAAAAGACCCGACTTCCAAGCTACCAAAGTATTCCGGTGTTACATCAGTTTTACCGTCGCTTAGCAAGGATGGCGTGTTTATGGAGATGATGGAGAATTACGCGGCAAAGTCTCTGAAGTTTTACGAAACCGGCAAACTTGCTGTTCCCATACATTATACTGCTGACGGCATGGAGCTTATCAATAACGCCGCTTCAATTGGCTCGGTACTGTTCCACACCCGCAAGCCAGAGGGTCAGCATCTTTTCCGCCTCATTGATGATATGCGTTTTGTCCCAAAATCACTCATACCCGATGAGTATTATCTCGCTGTGCAAAATCCCACTCCGCGTGACACTGGCGAAGATACCGTGTTCCTCTACGCTCTTCTTGACATTGATATGACAGAAGAATTGGATTCATCTATGCTTAACTGTCAGAATAAACCCTTTGCATCACAAAAGGAACGCTACGATGCGCAATATTCAACGCTAACCGAACTTGCCATTTTGAGCAAGGACATAGAACAATAACGTAATTCTTTAATCGTTGCATCATTACAGTATCTTACCCAACAAACAAAATATATAATGAGTACTACCGCCCAAGGGGATACATATGAGAATAAGGTTCTTCAGTTAGTGAAAAGATTAATCGCAGACGAAACCATTGCTGTGGGCAAACATTACTCCGTGCATCAAAAAAAATCATATCCCATTGACTTTGGAACAGACAGCTTTATCGCAGATATTTCCATAGAAGTACGAAATCCTCACTTTAACAATGACATATCAAATCTTATCATATTCGAATGCAAAGATTTAGGGCGGAAAATCGACAAATCGGATTTTGAAGAATGGCGTGGACGCTTGCAAAACTTACCATATGGAAAAAAGCTTTATATGGTAACTTGTACTGGATTCCCTCAACCTGTAATAGATAAGGCTATGAGTACAGGTGTAGGTTTGATTGTATGGAATGGTCATGGAGAGGAAAAATGGATGGCTCCTCGAACGTTAAATGAAGTTGAACAAAGAGATTATCAATTCAACATTCTTCGGGGTAATCTAAACACTCCTTCTTATCCACTTATATTTGAAAATGGATGCTTTTATACGATGGGAGAGATGCTTCGATATAACGGGCTTCCAATAAATGCTCCTACGCTAAAACCGAGCTATTTGCCTCGCACGGAGATAAACAAAATTGTAAATAAATTACTTGCATCTCCAGATTTTTATTCAATCGAGACAGATAAAAATGAAGACAAACTTCTTACATTTTTAAATGTTAAAATTGAATTTCAAGAATTACCAACAACACATAATGGTAAATATGATGCTACTAGGCACTGCATCATTCTTCCTAACTGGCTTATTTCGCAACCGCACAGATTACGATTTTCTTTAGCTCATGAATTGGCACACGCATATTTGCATAGAGAAAAACTACGACAGTATGAGTCTTTCTTTGTAACTGCTGATTCCGCCACATACATTCCATCTGAAGCTGAGTTTCATTGGTTTGACGTACAAGCCAACGATTTTGCGTCCTACCTATTATTGCCTGATGCTGAGTTTAGGCAAGCAGTTTCCATATTATTTAAGCAATATAGGCTACATCATGTTCCGTTCGTAATTGACAACCAGAAAGGGAAATTCCCGATATACTACTCAATGGTTGATTCGATAGCTAATCACTTTGACGTATCGAAAGATCACGTTAAAAGCCGGTTGAAAAAAGACGGATTTGTCGAAATAATTCAACAGCCGAATAGAATTGGCAATATTTTACGCGGATATTAACCAAAGTGATGAGATTTAGACAATGTCAAAGAAGTTTGAGATACGAAACAGCACGGCGGAGTTCCTGATTTTTCAAATCGAGGGAAAGGAGGATGGTGTGCAGGTTGTGTACCATAACGAATCTGTGTGGTGTACGCAGAAGGCTATGGCGCAGTTGTTTGACTGCTCTTCTGATAATATCGGTCTACATTTGAAAAACATCTTCAGGAGTGGTGAACTTCAAGAAGATTCAGTTACCGAGAAATTCTCGGCAACTGCTTCCGATGGGAAGAACTATATGACCAAGTTCTATAATCTTGATGCCATTATATCAGTCGGTTATAGGGTGAACAGTACCCGGGCGACGCAGTTCAGGCAGTGGTGTACTTTTGTATTGCGTCAGTTCGCTATCCGTGGATATGTAATTGACAAGAAGCGCATGGAGAACGGCTCGTTTATAGGCGAGGACTATTTCGAGCATTTGTTGGCTGAAATCCGCGAGATTCGTCTCAGCGAGCGGCGTTTCTATCAAAAGCTGACAGATATTTACGCTACAAGCATCGATTACAATCGTGATGCTCCCACTACTCGATTGTTCTTCAAGAAGGTGCAGAATAAGATGCACTACGCTGTGCATGGTCATACTGCCGCTGAGCTGATAATTGACCGGGCTAATGCTGAAAAGGAGCATATGGGTCTGACTACTTGGGAGAATGCTCCCAACGGGAAGATCGTTAAGCCGGATGTCAGCATCGCCAAAAATTATCTCAAAGAGAGTGAGCTGGAGGATATGGGGCGGATTGTCAACTCATTCCTTGACTTGGCGGAGGATATGGCAAAGCGTCATATTCCTATGACAATGGAGGATTGGGCTAAGCGCATTGATAAGTTCCTTGATCTTACCGACCGTCCCGTTCTGACTGATGCCGGCCATGTATCAGCCGAACAAGCCAAGGAATACGCTGAAACTGAGTTTGAGAAATATCGCGTCATTCAAGACAAACTCTTCCAGTCTGACTTCGACCGCTTTAACGACAATAATCTTATTCCTTTAGACATCGAATAAACTCATAAAGAATTTTGAGATGAAAGCATTGACATATACCGCGCCGGGACGGTTTGAGCTGATTGTGAAACCGAAGCCGGAAGTTTTGAATCCGAAGGATGCCGTGGTGAGGGTTACTCTTTCGAGCATCTGCTCGTCGGACTTGCATATTCTGCATGGGGCTGTGCCTCAGGCTGAGGTCGGCATTACTGTGGGGCATGAGTTAGTTGGTGTCGTTGAGGCAGTCGGCTCGGAAGTCTCCAAGGTCAAACCGGGCGACAGGGTTGCGGTGAATGTTGAGACGTTCTGTGGCGAGTGCTTCTACTGCCAGCGAGGATATGTGAACAACTGCACCTCTGGCGGCTGGATGTTGGGATGTCGTATTGACGGTGGTCAGGCGGAATATGTGCGTGTGCCTTACGCCGACAATGGATTGACTCCGATTCCCGACAACGTGAGCGATGAACAGGCTCTCTTTGTAGGCGACATTCTCGCCACTGGCTATTGGGCTGCCAAAATTTCCGAAATTTTCGAGGAAGATACCGTGCTGATTATTGGTGCAGGACCGACCGGTTTATGCACGCTGGAATGCGTGCAGCTGTATCAGCCACATAAGATAGTCGTTTGCGAGTCTGACAAGAGCCGGCGACATTTCGTGCGCCGGCATTATCCGAATGTCAAGGTATTAGAGCCGACAAAATGCCTTGATTTTCTCAAATCGATTACTAATGGTCGTGGCGCCGACCGTGTCATTGAGGTTGCCGGAAGCAAGGACACCTTTGAACTGGCATGGTGTTGTGCCCGACCGAATGCCATCGTCACGATTGTCGCTCTCTATGAGAAGGAGCAGATATTGCCTTTGCCGTGGATGTATGGAAAGAACCTGACTTTCAAGACCGGCGGCGTCGATGCCTGCGACTGCGACAAAATCATGCAACTTATTTCCGAAGGCAGGATTGACACCACCCATCTGATAAGCCACCGCTACCCTCTCAGCCGCATTCAAGAAGCCTACGATTTGTTCGCCAACCGCACTGACAACGTCATCAAAACCGCCATCTATCCCGATTAAAGAGCATAACCGGTAACTTTATAAACAGGGAAAACAACGGCGTCTCGTATGCGAACAAGACGCCGTTGTTAAGGTTGATGCTTATACCGATTCCAGCTGCTCGCGGATTACCCTCTCGGTCTCGCGCTTGGAATCGACACGGCTGTATCGTTCGCCGGAACACATAGGGCAACTGCAAGGTTGCCCAGTGGTTCTATACACCTGATACCATTTCACCGTCCGGAGTTCTTTCCACGTTTCAGCTTCACGTACTTCTCCGGTTGAGGTGTCTTCGACGTATGCCGTTGAAAATGCTCTGAAGATGATGCATAACCGATTACGCCACACGCGTTTTTTCTGAATGCGTCGCCACGCACGAGTTGATGTTCTGTCCATCGTCACGTTCAATTATTGGTTTCGGGAACGTGATGCTAATAAACAGATACTCGTTATTGATATTCATAAGTGTAGCTTTTATAATGATAGAACAGCAATAAGCATGCCAAAATCCATTGCGTTAGATTTCTATTATGGCATCCCGGCGGAAGCTGCTTTGCTCGCCATGAAAGGTATAACCAAGCTGATTGCAGATACACCGGGTATTGCCGATGGTTTTGTTTATGTTTCGGTGTGAATGACCGTATATCCAGTAGTCGATACGGCTGCTGGCTATGAAGTCGCCGAGTTCAGATGTGAAAGCTCCGTTAATCGGACTCCCCTTGAACTCATCTGACATAAGTTCAAACGATGGCACATGGTGGTGGCGACTATGATATGTCTGGCCTTACTCTCCACCACACTTCTCTCGATGAACTCACGACAACGTTCATGCTCCTGGTTGAAACGCTGAGCCGAAAGACGGAACTGTCCATTGCGTATGCGGTGGAAGTCAGTCACTCCGCGTTCGGTCTGGTACTCATCCCACGGATGAATCATCGCCCAAAGCGTTGAAGCGATAAGGTGGATGTCCGGAGCCAACGGAATTACACCGTTATAGCAGGCTTTTACATTCGGACGTATTTCAAGTTGCCAGCCTTCGTGGAGGTCGTTGATGTCAAAGCTTTTGTATAGCTCATGGTTCCCGGGAATTACGATAGTCTGCCGGAACGACTCTGCACACCAGTCCCAGAAGGGATGTCGCCCATAGTTGTCATCACCGAGATAGCCGATGTCACCGGCCAATATCAGAACATCGCCGACAGCTATCAGTGGATTCTCTTTCAGCCAACGGCTGTTTTCATGAAACTCCAGATGGAGGTCAGATGCATATTGTATTTTCATAACTGTTTCTCATTTAGAAGTGTTAAGCGAGAGGACTTACCTTCTCAAGCTTATTCCATTTTGTGTTTGCGATTATTTTCTTGATGACTTTCTTGTCTACTTCGTAAGCATAAGGGCGTTTCATCTGGCTACCAATATCATCGCCCTGCATATATCGGTACGCATAAGGGGTAATCTCAACGTAGTCAGTCTCCTTCAAGATTCCGAGTACATGATCTACTTCTCCCAATTCAACCGAGATTCCGGCATCAGACAATCCTACGACAGCCCGGAAGCAATCATCAAGATTCCAATAACTACCGGTGCCGACATAAAAATGCCATTGGCCATCGGTATATGTTGGGTACAAGTGAACTCTCGCATACACTACATCAAATCCGTGATAAGGTGAGACATCGTTCTTCCATCTTCTGAAATCATCCTCAGAATCAAGATTATACTCCTTAATCTCATATCCTTTACTTGAATGCTGGAAGACTTCAATATCATTTCCCGACATCTTGCCATATACAGCTTCATATGCTATGCGCCAATAGTGCATATAGCATCTGAGAGTCATCTCGGAAAACTGTGTAGGCTCGAACTGATTCTCGTACAGGTTGATTACCCGAGGTATATCTATCCCATCATAGCGATTGTCAGGAATCAAAGAGTTCAGGATAGACCTCTTTATCAACCCTTCTCTCCGGTAGTAACTCAAATATTTCTCAACATACGAATTATATTGTTCGGACGCAGACAAGATATTGTCAACGAGTCCTACAACATACTTCTCGACTTTTGAGAATATTCCAACGAGTTCATCCTCATAGAAACAATGGTGGGAATTACAATCTTCCTTGTCACAGAATACATGATGGTCATAAGTATCTCCGGTGATATAGAGATAATGGCGATCTTTATAGGTTGATACCGACAAGCGATACCATTCCCATCCTTTGCCCCTGACCTCAAACCAAAGACTTCTCCTTTCATCATCGCCCATAGGAGCCAGACGACTCATCGCTCCGTGTATTCTGCGGATGATATCAGCACAAGTCCCTGATACAACAGTCACTTCAAGACCGCGACTGTCAGGAAAGTACTGAATGTCTGACTGAGTCAGAGCATTCTGGCGATATATTTTCTTTTGATCATTCAACTTCATTTTTTCGAGTGAGTTATGCGTCTTACGGCGCGGTTATGGAAATGTGTGTCCGCAGCTGATCGCGATGAAGAAGGTTATATCGGTGAGGACACAAAAAACGACTGTCGGGAAGCTTGGTAAGGACTTTTCGACAGTCGTTATATCTCAGTAGTCTGTATTTGTAGACTAACTTATGTCAGTTGGGTTACTGAAACAAAACGGTCGGACAGCTCTGCGATATGATGTGCCTGATGTTGACGGGAGCTGAACATACGTATTTCGTTCAAAGCTTTTTAAGCTCTGAATACCTTTGCTGATTAGTATGTTACAATGCTGTCTTGCCATTTGTTTCGTTTTAATTGGGCGCAAAGTTGACACTTTTTCACAAATCCACCAAATTTATTTTCTCAGCAGCCTAAAAGTCCTATATATCATACTTCATTCAGCCAATTTCAAGGCTCATAATGATATAGCAGCCAAAAGTACGATTTGTCATACTTCTATTTGGTGGTTTCAGAAATTCTCATTATTTTTGTGCGAAAGTTTATTATGTCAGACTATGGAACTGATGGATATAATGAAACAGCGTAGGGAAACACTCTCCCTTACCCAGCAGGATCTTGCAGAAATGTCGCAAGTGGGTCTTGCTACAATCAAGGATATTGAGCGTGGCAAGGGTAATCCTGCACTTAGCACTGTGAAGAAAATTCTTGATGTTCTTGGCATTGAGATTGAATATCGTATAAGGCAGACCGTATGAAACAGCTTGAGGTATATTTCAATAATACAAAGGCGGGTATATTGACGGAGCAGCATCCGGGAATCGGATATTCTTTCCAGTATTGTGAAGATTATCTTGATTCTCCGATGCCCCCTATTTCTGCAACATTACCCAAAAGAACCGATGCTTATTGTTCTGAACACTTGTTCCCTTTCTTCTCAAATATGATTCCGGAGGGAGCAAATCGTCGTGTGATTTGCCGTTCGTTGAAAATTGATGAACAAGATTTTTTCGGACTGCTTGAGGCGATGGCCGACAGGGATTTTATAGGAGCCGTTAATGTAAGGAGGATTACCGATGATTGAAATAAAGAACTGTCCTTCTTCTCTTGTGGAAGGATTTGACACTTATAGCCCGAAGTCTGCCAAATTACTATATGGTAAAACAAAAGTGAATCCAATACTTGGATTTGACATTGACGAGTTTCGAAATGTCGGTGAGATTGCGGATGCCATGCACCGCATATCGGTTTCGGGTGTTCAGGAAAAATTTCCGGCCATTATAAATGCAGAAGCAATCAATATAGCTGGCGACAATGAGCGTTCGACACATATATTGAAACCTGCACCGTGGGACAAGACCCTGCGTGACCGCAAGATGATTCCTGCCAACGAGCATCTTACGATGCAGATTGCCTCACAAGTTTACGGAATACAGACCGCAGCTAATGGTCTATGTTTTACGCCCAAAGGACAGTCGGTATATATCACCCGCCGTTTCGACATTCTCCCCGACGGGTCAAAACTACCGATGGAGGATTTCGCCTCGATAATAGGCAAAAATGAGCAGACCGCCGGACTTCAATTCAAATATAACGGATGCTACGAAGATATTGCCAAAGCGATAAGAGCAAATGTAGCCGCATGGATGGTTGACATGGAGCGATTCTTTGAACTTGTGGTATTCAATTATATCTATGCCAACGGTGACGCACATCTGAAGAATTTCTCTCTTATTCTTGATGGACAGGATTACCGCCTGGCACCGGCTTACGACCTCATCAATACCAGCCTACATGTCAATGGCGATGATTTCGGTCTTGACGGTGGACTGTCATCTGATATAGAAAAGAGCGACGTTTACGACAGAACCGGCCACCCCTGCCGTTTGGATTTTGAGAGATTCGGCTACAAAATCGGCTTGGTGAAAAAACGTATAGACAGAATCTTAAACAAATATATCGGATTCCCTGAAGAAGCAAAGCGACTTGTTGACCACAGTTTTTTAACCGAAAAACTGAAACGCAATTATGTCCGCATCGTAAGCGAGCGCATAAGTCGCTTCAATAGGGTTTCCGAATAAATTCACTTTAATTGAACCAAAATGTCAAAAGCAAAATTAAAGAAACATCTGTCCGCTCTTTCAAAAGAACAGGTGGTTGATATTATGCTCCAGTTGTATGATGCAAGCAAGGAAGCTAATTCTTGGCTTGAGTTCTATCTTGAACCTAATAGCGACGCCGAGCTTGAAAAGTACAAGAAAGCAATCCGCAGCCAGTTCTATGGTCGCAATGACTGGCCCAAAGATCCGAGTTTCAGAGAATGCAATAAATTGATAACCTCGTTCCAGAAGCTCATACCTGACCCTAATGCTATTGCAGATCTGATGCTATATTATGTTGAGCAAGGGTGTAGCCTTACCGCGCAATACGGTGATTACGATGATCCGTTTTATACCGCTCTTGAGAACAACTTCAATAAAGCAGTCAAATTCATATCGTCTAACGGACTAATGTCTGACTATTCTTCTCGCATGAAAAAGATGATCGAGTCTGTGGAATGTTGTGGATATGGCTTTCCGGATACATTGTGGAACATCTACTACGAATATGCAGAGGACTGATAAATTCTTTTTAACGCTTGGATTCTTCAGTTGAGTAAAACAAGTATTACACTTTTTCAAACGAATAACCGAGGGGGTGCTACACTTTTTCAAACGAATCCGCGACTGATTTTTCTCATCGGATTATTGCCGGAAATGACTATCTTTGCAAATTTATCAAATCCGCAAAGACAATGAATCAGGAAGAAATTATGGAGCTTGCCATTCAGAACCGAGAGAAAGCCCGGTCGGTTCTGAATGAATCGGGCATTGCCGACGTGTGGCGCGAAGCAGGATGTCGGGTCAACATCGTCGGCTCATTGCGAATGGGGCTTTTGGCCGCTCACCGCGATGTCGATCTCCATGTCTATTCCAAAGGTATAACCATAGAAAGCAGCTTCGCGACAGCCGCGAAGATCGCCGTAAACCCGAACGTCGTCGAAACTAAGTGTATCAATGGATTGCATACTGACGAACATTGTGTCGCGTGGCATTTTCTCTATCGTTATGGCGGTGAGCTCTGGCAGTTCGACGTTATTCATATCGAAGAGCAGACCCGCTACGACGGCTTCTTTGAAAAGATGGCCGACCGCATCGTTGAAGTTATGACGCCGGAGCAGCGCGACACGATTCTGCGGCTGAAATTCGAGGCCCCCGCCGACGCCGACTGGCATGGTGTCGAATACTACGAGGCCGTTATCGCCGATGGAATAGCCGATTTGTCAGGCTTGACGCGCTGGATCGAAGTCCACAGAAAAAAGCCTCCTTATTATTGGATTCCCTGAAACTCGTCTACGTATTTCTCGGTCTTAGTTTTGTCTTGCAGACGCATGTTGGCGGCGGTGGGTCATGATTTTCGCCATGTTCTGCTGTGCCCATTCGGTCAACTGCATTATAAGAGGAATCAGCGACCGGCCCGTATCGGTCAGCGAGTATTCGACTTTTGGCGGAACCTGGGCATAGACCTTGCGGTCGATGAGGGCGTCGGCCTCGAGGGTCTTGAGCGTTGAGGATAGAACGCGCGTTGAGATGTCGGGAATCTGACGCCCGAGTTCGTTGAATCTGACCGTGCCGTTGCTGTTTATGACGAGCAACACCAGCAGCGACCATTTGTCGCCGAAGCGGGCCACTACATTGCGGATCGGGCATATTTCGATGATGGAGTTCTGAGTCGCTTTCATTCCTACACTGCTTTACTTCGCAAAGTTACTGACAAATCCGGTTATATCCAATAAACCGCAAATTATGTCTGAGGCTTAACTGCTCAAGCGCAGCTATGATGCCCTGAAATTTTTTTCAAAAAAATTTCAGCCGCAATTCGCTGATTTTCTGCAAAAGTTACCCGGAGGTTACTATGCGACGAAAAAGTAACTTCTTGACAGCGCGTCGTTTGTGCAGTAACTTTGCAGCGGAAATCTAACCAGTATCAAAGATTATGAAACAGATTCAGACAATCGAAAAAGGCGCTAATTTCAACGTAGCTGACTTCGGCCGACTCGCCGACATCAAAGACTATGTTCTCGAACTCGGGCCCGACGTTAAAATTCCCGGAAAGGTTTTCGGCGGACAGGCCGTCGGTGCTACCGGCGGTGACTTCTCCTTTCAGGTGTTCGGGCCCGGCCGGGAAACCGGATTCCTCCACACCCACAAGACCCATGAAGAGCTCTACTTCTTCCTTTCGGGAAAAGGCGAATTCCAGGTCGACGGGCGCGTTTTCCCCGTCGGTGAAGGAAGCGTCGTCCGTGTCGCTCCCGAGGGCCGACGCTCCGTGCGAAACAACGGCAGCGAGCCGTTGGTGATGCTCTGTGTCCAGTATCGCGGCAACACCTTCACAGCTGACGATGCCGCCGACGGGAACATTCTCCCTGAACCGGTCAAGTGGTAATCGCCGTATTGGAAATCTCAGTTGAGCGGTCATCGGCCTCAATGCCGATGACCGCGCCCGTTGTTTGCCGGCAGTGAACAAAAAAAGCGGTTATTCGCTTTTTATTATAGCAAACTCATTCAAGATGGATATAAAAACAATCTACAGTCGGTTCTCCTGTTGGGCCGCGATTCAGCCCGACGCCCCGGCGGTGAGGGAAGACGGCCGTTCGGCGACATATCGCGATCTCGGCTATCGTCTGCCCGACGGAAACTTAGCCTTCCTTCGCCGCAAAGACCGTCAGGTCATGATTCTCGGCAAGCGTGTCGAGCCCGAAGAGGTCGAGAATGTTCTCAATGAGTCGCCCTGCGTGGAGCGCGGCGTTGTCCGAGCCTTCAATGATGAGCAGGGCCTTCCCTATCTGACAGCCTATTTCGTGCCCTCCCGTAAGAACTGTCAGCTGAGCCGTATCAGGCAGTTCCTTCGTTCCCGGCTGGCTGATTTCATGGTGCCCGAGTTTTTTGTCAGGATGGATGAGATTCCGCTCACGGCGCGAGGCAAGGTCAACGAGCGCGCTTTGCCGGTAGTTATGAAAGAAGGGAGGCTGTGATGAATGTAACAATAAAAGAGATTACCGCATTGCCTACTCTGATGAGGTGGCGTGAAGAGGTCATAGAGAGCGTTTTCGGCGAAAAGCCTTCGAAGAGACTGCTTGTCGCCAACCGTCAGTATTACCGTTGCCACATTGCCGATGGGTCGCATATTGCAGTCGTAGCCGAGACAGATGATGGCTGTGGCGTCGGATGCGGAGCTATCTGTCTGACCGACGAATTGCCTTCTCCAGACAACCCCTCGGGACACTGTGCCTACCTGATGAACATATATGTCCGTCAGGAATACCGCCGTCGGGGAGTGGCCCGTTCTATCGTGGAGCGCCTCGTCGCGAAAGCGCGTGAACTGGGCTGCGATAAGATATATCTTGAAACAACCGACGCCGGTCGTCCGTTATATAAAAGTATCGGGTTTGAAGAACTGCCCGGAATAATGAAATATGCCGACATTCACGATCGCGAATCTTAATATCAGAACTGTCCCCGGATCGCCCGACAGGATATGCTATCTCCTTTATCCGTTCGACCGGCTCGAGGAATGGATAGAGCGGGCCGCCCCGGAATTCGGCGTGTCGATAGCCGTTGTGACCGGCATGGACTGGGACAACGATCTCACTCCATGGCCTGCCAAAGGGCAGCCGCCCGGCTCGCCCGATTTCAGGGGAAATGCCGTGGAGTTCCTTTCGGTTCTCGTTTCCGAAGTGGTTCCCGAGGTCGAACGCCGGATGAATCTGGGTGCCGCTGTCGAGCGTACTCTGGCCGGAGTATCCCTGTCAGGGCTGTTCACGCTCTGGCAATGGATGTCGAACAGTCTGTTCAGCAATATAATCAGTCTCTCCGGCTCGTTTTGGTACGACGGTTTTGTCACATGGATAAAAAGCTTGCCTGTTCCTAAGAAGCCGGGTCGGGCATATTTCCTGCTCGGAAGTCTCGAGGCCAAGACGAAAGTGAAAGCCTTTCAGCCGGTTCAGACCGAGACCGTCGAGATTGTCGACTATCTCCATGACAATGGAATCAGTGACATCTTCGAGCTCGTGCCCGGCAATCACTACCAGTTTCCCGAGCAGCGTCTCGACCGTGCTTTCGCCCGGATGTTTCGGAAATGATGCAGCTTTTGGCTATCTTTGCGGCGTTAAACTCTGTCTGAATATGAAAGATTTCGCGGCTATAGATTTCGAGACCGCCAACGGGCGGCGCTCGAGCGTGTGCAGTGTCGGCATTGTCATTGTGCGCGGCGGGGAGATTATCGACCGGTTCTATAGCCTCATCCGGCCTGTGCCGAATTATTATTCATACTGGACAACGCAAATCCACGGTCTTACGCGCCGCGATACCGATGCGTGGCCGGCGTTCCCCGAGGTATGGGCGAGGATAGCTCCGCGCATTGCCGGACTACCTCTTGTCGCCCACAACCGTCCATTCGACGAGGGCTGTCTGAAAGCTGTCTTTGCCGAATATGGCATGGAATATCCCGGCTATGAGTTCTATTGCACCCTTGCCGCGTCGCGGCGGTGTCTGAAGATTCCGAGTCATCAGCTCCATCTCTCGGCTGCGGCATGCGGTTTTGAGATGGAAAATCACCACAACGCCCTCTGCGATGCCGAAGCCTGCGCCGCCATCGCCCTGAAACTCCTTTAGACTGTCAGGGAATCCCCGCCGGAGACGGACTTTTTCAGATAAATCATATCGCGGAGCCTGACCCCTTCTTCAATTATCGGGTCAGGATAATTGTCGGTGAAGAAGTCTGGGATACGATGGGAATATGTGAAGCCGCACGATTTATAAAAGCGAAGAGTCGAGGGGGTTTCTCCCGTCCCGATAAGGATGTTTTTTCCGGGATGCCGATTTTCGATATGTCGGAGCATCCGGCGTCCGTAGCCTTGACGTCTGAATCTATCTGCGACAGCAAGATTCTTTACCTCCACAGTGGTGGAATCGATGCTGACTGTCATGACTACTGCTATTGGCACTCCGTCAAGGAATCCGGCATATAGATTTCCCTGACCGATATATCTGTCGATCATCGTTTCCGATTCATCTCCGATCAGGAGCAGAGGTAGAAACCGTTTTCGGTCACTGTAGACTTCCGTTATGACAAATCGTGTTGTAGAGTTCATTCAGCAAATTTACAATAATTAGCATCCACAAATTAGCATTCGCTAAAATAAGGGAGATTTTTTTGCTTGCGAACACTATTTGGTGTATTTTTGTGTCGGCTCCTTTCGGAAAGAGCGGGGGAGTATCAGTATTATTATGAGAACTAAAGCAAACATAGGGCTGCTATTGTTGATAGCTTTTGTCGTTACATTGACAATAGGCATTATTCTCCATCTTAAAAGTCATGGAATCATTGTCGAACCGCGCAGCGCATTGAAAGTCATCCATTGGGTTTTCGGTTACGCAATGACCGCGCTTGTGTTAGTCCATTGGGCTCAGTTCCGCAAAATGCTTGGAGCGATGAAAAAGAAATTCCGTTGGTTCTACGCCGATACACAGGCATTGATTATCCTGTTTTTGGCAACGTTGCTGACAGGAACGGTCAAACTGCTGGCGCCGGTTAAGATTCCTCATCTCGGGCTGTGGCATTACGCAATAGGTATAGCCATGAGTCTTACCGTTGTCGTTCATCTTTTCAAGGGCATTCCCGCATGGCTCAGGATGCGGAAATTGCATGGATAAAGTTCTATGAAAGATATTATTTCGGTGAGGCGCTACGATTCGCCCTGCGGGCCGCTGACGCTTGGTTCGTCAGGCGACAGGCTGTGTCTATGCGACTGGCGCTGCGCGAAGAATTCCGACAGAGCCGTCAGGTCTCTCGAATCTGCGTTGAATGCTGTGGTAGAAGAGCGTCAGTCGGCGGTTCTTGACCGGGCGGCCAGCCTACTCGAAAGGTATTTTTCGGGAGAAAGAGTTGAATTTGACATACCGCTGCTGTTTGTCGGAACCGATTTCCGGAAAATAGTGTGGAAAGAACTGTTGGGAATCCCGTATGGGTCGACAATATCTTACGCCGCCCTGTCGGGGCGCGTCGGGCGTCCCGAGGCTGTCAGGGCTGTAGCTAATGCTGTGGGCGCCAATGTGATGTCAATATTTGTTCCGTGTCATCGCATTGTCGGCAGCGACGGTTCGCTGACAGGCTATAGAGGTGGAAAGGCTGCCAAACAGAAACTGCTCAATCTCGAAGCATAAGGGTTTGGTAAACTTTCGGCTGTTAAACTCCATATAGCTTTATTTGTTATCTTTGTGGATGCTGATAAATCTGACAGATTCGATATGACAAACGAAGAACTTATGCGCGAGGCCATCAGGCTCTCGGAAGAGAATGTAAACAACGGGGGCGGCCCTTTTGGAGCCGTCATTGCCCGCGACGGCGAGATTGTCGCTACTGGAGTGAACCGTGTCACGGCCAGTCACGACCCGACGGCACATGCCGAGGTGAATGCCATACGCGAGGCTTGCCGCCGTCTTGGCACGTTCGATCTCAGCGGATGCGAGATCTATTCGTCGTGTGAGCCGTGCCCGATGTGTCTCGGCGCGATCTACTGGGCACATATCGGTAAGCTGTATTACGGCAACAATAAGACCGATGCGAAGAATATCGGTTTCGATGATTCCTTTATCTATGAGGAGCTCGAACTTCCGCGCGACCGGCGCAGACTTCCCTCCGAGCCGCTTCTGAGCGACGAGGCCGCCGAAGCCTTCAGAATGTGGATGGAGAAAGACGACAAGGTAGAATACTGACTGCCCCCGGACTGAGCTCAGCGCGACAGCGACAGATTGAACTGCAGGCCGAACGAGGTGTTGGTCGTGGGGTAGGATGTCGAGCTGACAAGGGGCGTATTGATCTGGTGGTCGAAGAACGCACCTATGGTCAGCCGCTTGCTCATTATGTAGTTGGCGGCAATGTTTATGTTGATTGTACGTGTGCCCGAGGTCGCCTGGGTGTAGGCGTTCTCGATGCGGCGTATCAGTGCTGTCGACTGGCTGTAGCCGAAGTCGGCGTTTATCGTCAGGTCGTTCGATATTCCCTGCTGCGACCCTTTCATTTTCAGCACGGTATTGAATCCGACGATCTTGTAGCCGAGTCCGACAGTTATTCCGCGCTGGTTGGCCTCGACGATCTGTCCGGCGGCTGAGTTCAGCGTCAGTGTGCGGCTGTCGCGGAAATCGGCGTTGACGGTCATCTCGTTTTTGAGCGTGACTGCCACTCCGACCAGAGGGGCGAATTTCTCTGTTATGGCTACCGATGAGATATTGTAGGGCGACGACGGAACCGGGTTGCCGGTCATTTCGTCGATGATGAATCCTTTTGTGTCGCCGTCGGCCGATATCCAGTTCAGGTAGCTCGAATAGCTGCCGACCGAGTAGGTGCACTGATAGGCGTGGGTCAGGGTGAAGGCTTTGAACAGATTGCGCATATTGCCGAGATTGATCAGACCGTCGTAGGTGACGCGCCAGTTCGGCAGGGCGTGGGCCAGCGAGGGGAACGGATTGAGATACTGTTTCTGCGCATCGACACCCGAGTAGGCGGCGAGGAAGGCCGGAATGAGCACGTCGGAACTGCTTGTGAGAACCCCTCCGATCTCAGGGTTGAACGGCTGTCCGGCGTTGACATTTCCGTCCATGAATCCTCCTTCGGGATAGGTGCAGCCGGAATAACCGGCGTTGATGCGCGAGGCTATGATCGGAATGTTGGCCAGGAACTGGTTGAACGCGTCGCTATTGTAGCCGTCTTCGGCCTTCGAATTGCGAAGGGCCGTTTTCAGCGCTATGTGGGTCTTTGTGTAAGAGCCCGAGAGCGATGTCGGCATGTTGTCATACATGAACTGGATCTGGCTGGTGCGGTTGTCGGTGCGGTTGGTCGTCAGTACGATCTTCAGCCCCTTTATCGGCTCGAGGGTGAGTTCGAAGTTGACCTCCTTGGCGTTGCTCCAGAGGGCCGGCGATACCTGTCCGTCGGTTGTCATAAGCCATCCGCGTTCGCGGGCTTTGGTGATATAGCTTTCGTCGGTGAATCCGAACGCGAAATCGAGGCCGGGCGACATCGGGCCGTAGCTGGTGCTCTGGCCGAATATATTTCCGATATTGTTGGCGAACAGGGGCAGCTGGAGCGAGCGGGTGTTCTTGAAACGGGCTGTCACGTTGCGCGGCGTCATCAGCAGGCGCGTGGCATATTCGCCGAGGTTGCGCAGGAAGCTGCGCTCATCTTTTGTCACTTCGGTTATTGTGAATTTAACGTTCTGTGTGCCCCGGTTGAGAATCTCGACGGTGTTGTTGTCGACGATGCGCGACTTGACGGCGAAAGGCTTGTTGTCGGCCGTGGCCGTTATCTTGATTTTCTTTGCCCGCAGGTTATGTTTGATGGTCGTTGTGGTGTCCTCCTTGAGCGCTATTGTCCGCTCGAACTTCTTCGGTTCCTTCTTTTTGTCGGATTGCGCGGGCCGTTTGTTGGCGAAGCGCTTCTCGACATCTTTGATGAAGGGAATCTTCTTGTAGAGCGACTCGAAGTTGAAGCGGCCGTCGGCGTTGAAAGCCGCCTGATTGGCTATGGTGTTGCCGACGAAGGTTCCCTCGACTGTGGCGCCGCGGTCCCACTGGTATGTGGCGTTATAGCTGACGTTGGCGGTCAGGAAGTCGAGCAGGGGAATTCGCGAGAAGGGCGCTTTCCACGATGCCGTGAATGTCTGGTTGTAACTCCAGGGGGTTCCCATGCGCAGCAGCGACTGCATGACGGTGTCTTTCCATTCGCGGTATTGGTCGGGGAACAGCTTGCGGTTGACGGCTCCGACTGGCTCTTTGATTCGCGCCGAGGTATTGGAGTTAAAGCTGAGGTTGATGGTTTTGGTCAGATACCATGTCAGCGAGAACTGGCGGTCCCAGAGGAAGTTCTTGCTGACGGTGACGGGCAGGCGGAAATCTACGTCGGTCTCCGAACGGGTCTGCTGCTCGTAGTAGTAGCGCGATAGCGTCGTCAGGAACGATATGTTGTTGGGAAGATAGTTGATTTCCCATTCCTTGAGGAACTTGACGTTCTTCGATTTCGACTTGATCCATCCGAAGGGCTTCACGCCGCGCACGTAAGGCGTGTAGCTATACTGGAAGCTGCCGCGGTAGTCGTTGGTATATTCATATTCTGTTGTCGGGTCGTGGCGCTCCTGCTTGCTGAACGAGAAGTTGAGGGTGAAGTTCGCGGGATCCCAGGGCATGGGTGTTTTGCTCTTCACTCCGAAGTTCAGCCCCGAGATCGAGAAGTTCTGGGTCGTGAGGCGCTCGATGGCGTAGTCACGTATCGAGTCGCGCTCATGTTTGGTCGTCGCCGCGTCGAGGGCGTCTTTGAGCAGCACGTCCTGATCGAGAGGGTTATATTTCGGCGATGTCTTCTCTTTTGTCATAGAGTAGAAGACGGGGGCTTTCAGTTTGGCTTTCTCGGGCAGGAAACGTCCGGCGTCGACCTGAACGGCCACGTTATATTGTTCGTAATCGTCGAGGCGCCGGGCCGACAGCGACTGGTCGACGCCGCCGAATCCGGCGGTCTCGACATGGGCGCCGAAGTTCACCGTGGCGATGTCGCTCATGGCCAGGTTGACATTGGCCTTGGCTGCCCAGCCGCCGTCGCTGTTGAAATCGGTGACTTTAAGTTCGTTGAGCCATACAACGGCGTCTTTCGTTGTCGAGGCGTTGTTGCGCACGCCGACAAGCATGACCCTGACGTCGCTCAGCGACGGATTTCCTATCACCGAAATTGTGTTCCGTTCATTGTCGGGGTCGCGCTGGCTGAACAGAACTCCGTAGCCTACGCCCGATTCTCCGGCGCTCTTGGCGTGGTTTCGCGCTTTCTTGACGTCGACGAGATGGTTAAGCACGAAGTCGAAATAGTTCGAGCGCGGCCATACCTCATAGCGGTCGTTGGTGTCGTCGTTGTTATAGGTGCCGGGAGGGGTGAGGGCCAGCGGAATGGCATATTCGTAGTAGTTGCTCTTGACGTCGCTTCCCAGACGGATGAACACGCTCATCTCGCCGCTCTTCAGCGATGTCGGGTTATCGATGAGCGCTTCGCCGTGGACCCACATCTGCATTCTCTCGTAGTTGCGCAGATCGAGCGCCGTGTTCTTGTAGACACCGCGGGCGTCGCCGGCCTGGATGCCGGTCAGGGCGAGCGACATCGACTGTTCGTTGAGCTGGGTTATCTGGGTCTGTCCCGGATCGGTTATTCGGGTGACACCCGGGGGCAGAACGTAGTTGACGGGCTGGCGTTTGGTGTTTTCCTCGATGTTGACGACACTCATGTCTATGGTGCCCTGGGCCGGAGCGTCGCCGCGGTTGTTGAGGTTGAAATCGTAGGGGCGCCATTCGCCGCGCACGAGCTCGAGGGTGGCGAAGCGGAGGTGTGTGACCTGTTTGAATCCGGTCATGAACATTCGCGCGAAGCGTATGCTCGAGAACCCGTTGATCGAGCCTACCGCTTTCTCGTAGCCTGTGATTGGAATCTTGAACTGATACCATTCGACCTCCTGGGCGTTTCCGTCGCGGGTCACGACGACACTCGTCTGTTTGTCGGCTATGAAGTTCTTGCCGACAACGAAGTCTTCGGGGCGGATAGATACATGATACTGGAAATAGCGCTCATATTCGTTGAGGGTGTTGTCCTGGTTGACATCCTCGACGTCGGGCAGCGAGCGCGACGACTGGTAGAGCGGCTCGTCGGCGTCTTCGGGCGACAGCGAGTTCCCCTCGACTCCGTTATAACGCTTGTAGCGCTCGAGAATCGACAGCCGTTGGTCGTCGTAGTCATAGCCGCGGAAGAAGTGGTAGTTGTCGCCGGCAGGGTCATTGAATGGGGAGAATTTGTCGTCCTGCATCGCGGCGACTGTAGCGGCCGGAAGACGCTGGCGCAGCTGGTCGAGATAGTCCCTGTAGGAATCGAACGTAAACTCCATTTCGTTGGGCAGTCCGTCGAGCCCGACATCCTGGACGAGGCGAGAGCCCGAGTTGTTGTCGAAAGCGTAGGTCAGGGAGTTCTGCGACGACACGCGTCCCCAAACTGTCGACTGGAGATATTGGTCGTTGCCGTCGTAGGGGATTCCGTTCTCATAGGATTTCAGACCGTCTTTAAGAATATCTTCCGATATTTCTCCGAGATTGAAGTAAAGGTCGCCGCCGTCGAGGTTGTTCTGCTCCATGAAGGGGTTCATGAGCCAGAATTCGATATACTGGATGTTCGACTGCTCGAAGTTGGTGTTGTCCATCTTGCGCATGATGCCGCCCCAGCGCTTTTCGGGGTTGAGAAGGTTGCCCGAGTCGTCGATATTGGTGGCGTCGAGATTGTAAGGGCCGCGCTCGGTGGGATAGAACGAGAGGTTCAGGGTCTGTATCGTCGACGATTCGCCGTAGGTCAGCTGGCGGCCGGGGAACACTTCGCGGGTCTGGACTTCGCGCACGTAGGGGTTCGACAGTTGCTCGACGTCGCTGCGGATATAGCCCGGGCAGAGTGACGAGTTGCGGTCGGTGAACATCCTGTCGATGAAATACCAGTTCAGAAGGGCGCGGTTCTTGCCGTAGTCGACGTTGTTGCTGAGCGAGGCCTCGGGGAAGAGGGCGTCGGCGCCCGGATCGTAGGGGGTCGACGCGAGGAACCACGAATAGGGCGACCGCAGGTCGATGGCGCTCTGCGATGTCTCGAAGTCGTCGATATAGCTGCTCCCTTTGTTGGTTCCCGACTTTTGTTTGTGGGGAATGAGCTGGGCGAACTCGCCGCGCACGCTCAGAGTCGACGGTGCTGTGGCGTTGACGGTCGGAATCTTGTTCAGAAGATTTGTCAGCCACATGAAGTCGGTGTTGTAGTCGAAGTTGATGCCCCAGATGGTGTTGTTGACGGTCTCGTCGCCGATATTGACCTTCTCGGTCAGAGCTTTCTCGCTGAAGTGCATGACGGTGGCGCCGATGTTGAACCGTTTCGAGAACTTGTAGTTAAGGTCAAGTCCGAGAAGCGTTTTCCGCTGGGTCGAGAACATCGATTGGTTCTCGAGGGTGACGTTGATGCTCTGTCCCGAGTCGATTATCGACTGGTTGGTGATGGTCACTATGCCCATGGCATAGTCGACCGTATAGTCGCTGTTTTCGGTCAGCACGACACCTCCGGCGGTGACGACGACCGATCCGCGCGGAACGTTCATGGCTTCGAGGCGTATCTGCGCTCCGTTGCTGGCCTGATATTTGCCGGCGAGGACGAATTTGTTCTTTGTAGCGAACTGGCGCGCCACTACAAGGGTGCTGTCGTAAAGTTCCTGATAGCAGTATTGTTCGGCCAGAACGGGGTCGTTGATCTTACGGGCGAGATTGCTGCCGAAAGGCTCGGCGACGGGGAAGATGATCTTGCCCGATTGTGATATTATGGTGTAGCCCTCGAGAAAGTCGAATATTCCGTCGGAATTAGCTTCCTGATTCGAGTCGAGGCGGTCGAGATTCATTACCTGCAGAAGGGGCTTGTCGGAAATCGACGGAACGGGCAGTATCGAGTCTGTCGGTGCGACAGCTGGAATTGAGATTGTTAAAGAGGGCGACCGCTTGGTGATTGTATCGGCAACAGGTGAAAAAGCCCGCCTCAGTGTTTACGATATTACCGGTAAAGCGATTGTGACGACTGTTGTCACCGATGGCGATTGCATTACGGTGTCCAGTAAGGGAGTGTGTATAGCCACGCTTGTTACAGACGGTGGTAATTGCACGACCCGTAAATTTTTGTTCTAAAAAGTAACGAGAAAGTGAAGGGGAATCGCATGCTATCGGTTCCCCTTGCGCTCTCTGCATTATAATATTATCGACTTATGATAATGCGAAAAAAAATTACATGTATGGTTGCGGCTGCGTTGGCCTTTATGGCTTCGGCGCAGCCGTTTCAATCGATATATTACCCTTCGAAGCTCACCGCTTCCACGATTACCCGTGTTCATCGGACAGCATCGGCTTTGCGAGCTTCCGATGAGAATATACATGCCATAGTGAGACTTTGCGACGAGGCCGACCTCGACAGGCTTGCTGCGGACTATGGAGTGGCTTTCAATGTGGTGACGGGTAACTTGGCTACGGCAGTAATCCCGATGAGCGCATTGGTGGATTTCGCCGAAGATCCCGATGTCGAGAATGTTGATGCCGGAAACAGTGTGAAAGCCATGACCGATCTTGCGAGGGAATATTCTCATGTGGATGCTCTTCATGTAGGTCTTCCCGATTTCCCTCGCAGTTTCACGGGAAAGGGCGTGCTGATAGGAGTGATTGATACGGGTTTTGATTTCATGCACCCTGCATTTCGCGATGCCGAGGGCAATAGTCGCATTATTCATGTATGGGATCAGAGCGGTAGGAACGGAAACGCTTCTTCTATGGGATACGGTGTGGTATTCGATACCCCGGAACTGATTCGCTCTGCGGCTCATGATGTTTCGAGAGACACTCATGGTACTCATGTGGCTGCGATTGCAGCCTCCTCGGCCGATGTGTATAAAGGTATGGCGCCGGAGTCCGACATTGTGGTAGTGGCGACCGACAAGAGCGAATCCGGAATTATAGATGCCCTTGCCTATCTGCTCGATTATGCCGAGAAAGAGAAGAAACCGATGGCTATAAATCTCAGCATGGGTACGGTCATAGGCTTCAAAGATGGGACTGATCCTATCGCGTCGATGATTGACGAGCTGCTCGACAAAAGCGGCAAAAAATGCCTTATGGCGATTGCGGCCGGTAACGAGGGGCATCGCAACTCCACGATTGTGACCGAGGCCACGGGGCAGGGTGAGGTGATTAACACATCGTTTACTCCGCCATCGCACATGCGCGAAAATATCTTTATCGGGTGTTCGACCACATCTGCATTTCAAGTGACCCTCTCGTTGGTAGGTAGCGATGGAGTCGCTTTTGAAACTTCGATTAGCTCCGATGTTTCCGAATCGGTAAGTCACGAGAATATAACCGGCGAAAAAGACTATTCGCTCGTCACGCTTTCCCCTATGAAAGATGCCGATGGTTTGCAGCGCGGTGTGAGCATCAACCTCTATGCCCCGTTGAAAGACGGGCAGAAATGGAAACTCTCAGTGACGGGCGCTGCCGGAAAATACATTGCATGTTGCGATTACGGAGAACTTGATAACGGCTCCAACGCGAGCACGATGGCGGCGACCGCTTGTGGGCAAATTCCCATATCGGTGGGTGCTTATGTGTCGCGAGACAAGTTTACCAATTTACAAGGTACGGAACGAAGTTCCGATTGGACTGTGGGCGAGAGGTATCCCCTTTCCGGTATGGGTCCCGCATTTGATGGACGCGATAAGCCCGATGTGCTTGCACCGGGTGCACACATAATTTCGGCGATTAATAATTATGCGGCATCTTATAATGTAAATCGCGAAGACTTGGCTTATACCGAGGTCGATGCCTTGATTCCCGGGCGTACCAATTATTGGGGGGCAATGTGCGGGACATCGATGGCGACGCCGGTAGTCACCGGCATTATGGCATTGTGGTTGCAAGCCAATCCTCGGCTCGACTTCGATCACGTGCGAAAGCTCATCGGCTCCCCCGGATCTCACATCGATGCCAAAACCGGTATGGAGTCGCTGTTGGCAGGGGTAGAGCTACCGAAAAGCAAAAACACCGTGCCCTATATTTACAATCCCTTCACACGCAGTATCGCTATTATCGGTGAAGGAGTCGTTTGTGTAGAGGTGTTTGCTGTCGACGGTACTGTTTTAAAGAGGAAAAATCGGCCCGTGGAGCCTGTTCATATCCCCGAAGGAGCTATGCGCATTGTGCGTATAACCACTTCGACAGGCTCGCATATCTTGAAAATATGATGCTGCACGGTGTGCTCTCTGTCGAGAAGCCCGCTTGCGAGGATATATCGCATGGTTATGGGAGAAAATATTTATTGGAGAGGCAAGAAAAGGATATTCTTGCAATGGGGTGAAATTCAATTTTGAAAAGATAACCTTTCGGTTGGGATTTGGGGGGCAGTCTCAAAGTCAATAGAAAGAGCCGTATTAAACTCCGTTTTCTTCCTTTTCGACCATACCGATCGCCCGTTTAGTCATGTCATTTGATTACACGTGCGTTAATGTAAATATATATCATAGAACCGATTCTTGTGAATCTCGAAGATTTTTTATACGTTTGTCACATGAAAGGTTTCATGAGAAAAATAGTAGCCTTCTTGTTTGCCGTTATATTCGGGCTTACTTCTGCCATCTTTTTGTCGGCAGGAGCCGACAATGAGCTTGTGAAACCGCAAGACCCTTCTTATCCTTATAGCCTTATTGACATTCGGGCACAATCCCTGCCTATGCAGAGTTTTACGGCGATTATTCCGGTAGAAAGAGGGCTATGTGTGAATGTTTCACGCTTTCCGTCTTCTCCGATAACAGGGAAAGTAGGAGGAAATATCGCATTTTTATATGAGCAGCAATTATATTGTCAGTTAGTAGACCTTTGGGAGAAGGTCGTCGAGGATTGTTATGATAAATATAAGGCACAGTTGTGCTATGACGGACATTATCTATATTCCCTTTGTAAAATGTTGATTTAGAGGAATAACGGCGGGTAGCTGTTGTTCACGGGGAGTCGAGTGCCTCACCCGGTTTTCTTGTCGCATGTATGAGTGTGGCGAGAAAGAGCCTGCATATACATATAATAGGAATAGTCTGGTATCCCGATGATACGATTCTCTGGCTGTATGGAGTTGTTATATTTATATTCTTGTCTTGCTGTAATGCGATAGAAAAGAGATAGCTCGCAGATTCAGAGGCTTGAAATCCGGCAGAGATATCGTCTTTTCGGTTTGATTCCATATACTATCTGTACTATCTGAGGTTCGGCACTTAGGAACTATTTTGCGATTTGTCGATTTAAGCAATCAAAATAGTTTCATGGAATTTTAACTACCAATTTTTATTACGATTCAATTAGTTTTATCATCAAATGGAAAATATAGAAAAGGAAACTGCTTCTTCTAAATTTATGGAAAATCCTTATATTGAAATGAAAAAGAAAATTTCTGTAAATGGTATTGTTGCACTGGTAATTGCTATACTCGCTTTTGTAGGTTCATCTGCTGTTTCCGATACACAGTCCTCCCTCAAACTTTTTTTGATTATGTTGGGAGCGGGACTCCTTATATATGGATTGATAAGAGTTGCAGTGGGGAATAGGATAGCTGTTTGTCGGGCTACTGGAAAAGTGTTGAAAAAATATGAACTACTTTTCGAAAGCGCCGAAGTTTCACGGTTAAAACAAATGGTAGAGTCGGGTAATTTTCAATCTATCGATACGTTACAGCGGGCGGTAGGCCACAAGGCTGGGGCAAAATTGACTTTATTCATCGATGCGGATCATAATTTTGCGACAGCACAAGTTTCTGAATTTATACCGTTTGACTACGAGCCGGTTATGTCTCCGATGAGTTATGAGGGCGAGGTCGTAAAGACAATCGCAACGTTAGTGACTTCTGGAACATAACGGATTTTTTACTACTTATACTACTACTTTTTTATTAGAAATGATCGTAAGATAGACTCTTTGTTTCAAGTTATTTAGAATAATAACCAAGAGACATGCTACTGAATTAATGTATTTTTTAGGCTCCCTCTGTTCGGCTTTCATAATTTTCGAATAGAGGGAGTTTTTTATGATTCGGTTGAGTAAGTCCGGTTTTGGGTCAGTAGAAAATCCGTGGGGTAGACCTGAATTTTAGCGATGAAACCTTTGTCGATAACTATATTCCAGTCTTTTCGGAGAGTTTGATTTACAGTTCTGTTACTGTTATCGGGTGCTCCCCCTATTTTATCTATGATGAGCAGGGGAGGAGGGTAATACCTTTCTGTGTATCGTGTTTGTTCTTCTTCCCTATATTACACGGAAAGACCCCGTAATGCTGCGGGGCACGGCATGGGAAAGATTTTAATGACTTTCTGTCACATTGTTTTAGCGAATGAGATGGATTGTATTTAACCTTCTCCCCTGTGTTTTGCGATGCAAAATATAGGGGAGATACAGAGGAGCGAAAGCGCCGAAGAGAGGGGTTAAAAAAAAGACAGCGTATAGGATTTTTTATTGTAAAATCTAACCCCTTAGCCCTGTGGGTGCTCTGGCTATTTGCTCCGAAAAATTATTCTGGGAAAGAAATTTGCGATAGAATGTCGTTAATTATTGTCGAATTGGTTTCCTTTACGTATCTTTGCGCAAGAAGCAAAATAGACAGCATTCGGTATGGCCGGATAAATTGGTTACTGTCCATCTTTGCGTTATCTTTGCATAGTGTAACAATATAAAAAATAATTCTCATGAATCAAGTATCCGATCGTTTGGCAGCTCTTGCTCCTTCGCAAACGCTTGCGATGTCACAAAAAAGTAGTGAACTGAAAGCACAAGGAGTAGATGTGATTAATCTGAGTGTGGGAGAACCCGATTTTAATACACCCCAGCATATTAAAGATGCCGCGAAAAAAGCGATAGACGATAATTTTTCGCACTATTCGCCGGTTCCGGGATATATGGATTTGCGGCAAGCCATTTGTGCGAAGCTCAAAAACGAAAACGGACTCGATTTTACTCCTGAACAGATTGTCGTTTCGAATGGAGCCAAACAATCCATTTGTAACACGATTCTTGCCCTTGTCAATCCGGGAGACGAAGTAATCCTCCCCGCCCCGTATTGGGTAAGTTATGTAGAGATGGTTAAACTCGCCGAAGGAAAGAATGTGATTATCGAGACGGGCATCGAACAAGATTTCAAGATGACGCCTGCCCAACTCGAAGCCGCTATCACGCCCAAGACCAAGCTGCTCATTCTCTGTTCGCCCTCCAACCCTACCGGCAGCGTCTATTCCCGTGAAGAGTTGGAAGCGTTGGCCTCCGTTTTGGAACGCCACCCGCAGGTATTCGTCATTTCCGATGAAATATACGAACACATCAATTATGTGGGAGCCCATCAAAGTCTGGCGCAATTCCCCTCTATTCGGGAGCGGATAGTCATTATCAACGGGGTTTCCAAAGGCTATGCGATGACCGGTCTGTCTCTTATACACATCTCCGAGCCCACGAGACAGGCAGAAATCTCGTA
>ENA-OYYU01000060-OYYU01000060.1-human-gut-metagenome-genome-assembly--contig:-NODE-60-length-50205-cov-7.416869_pt1 | contig 50205 bp, 51 predicted proteins | sample MGYA00244068_ERZ653460 | MGnify/ENA primary metagenome ERZ653460 (study PRJEB26926, sample SAMN06164914) | human gut metagenome | biome: ENVO:00009003; feature: ENVO:2100002; material: ENVO:00002003... | reverse complement strand
TGCGCACAGCGCACGGGATTCTTGATTAAATTTTTTAATCAAGAATCAGTATCAGGGCGATTGGGTCAGATCTTGCGGAAGCTCTGGCAGTCGGTGCACTGGTCCATGGAGGGGTGATTCTCGTGGGTACCCACCTGGATGCTGGACAGGCCGCAGTTGTCCATATCCTGGCAGTGATGGGCGCAGCTGGTCACAGAGCACTTGATGGACATATTGGGGGTGCAGCTGCACCCATCGTTGGTACAATTCTTGCTCATAGCGAAGGTCCTCCTTGCAAAAAATAAAGTCAGGCCGCAAAGCCTGACTTTATTCTGACCCGCCGGGGCGGGATTATACGCGTTTTTTTCAGCCGTTATCGGTGCGGTTGCGCCATTCAACCTCCTGGTCCAGCTCAAACTGCAGCTTCTTGTTTTCCTCCACCAGCTCGTCATAGTGGCGGCCCTGGATATAGTACTTCACGAAAATGAAGGTGGCCTCGTTGAACTCCTCCTCGGTGTATTCCGGCAGCAGGGAGCCGTTCTTCCGGCGCAGACCCTGAACGTTGATGACCACCAGGCGGCGGTGCTGCTCGGACAGTTGGAACAGCTTCAGCGTCTCGGGGATCTCCAGCCCCAGATCAAAATTATCATTGACCAGCTCCAGCAGGCGGCGCTGCTCGGGCTTGGCGGACACGATGACGCCGTAGCGGGCAAACAGGCGCTTGAGATAGTCGGCAGAGACCTCCTCACGGGTGATGGTGCCCTTGCCGATGCCGGTAAGCATGGTGTTGGACAGGTTCAGGCTGACGTATACTTCTTCGCCGGTTTTGGGATAGCTCATGGGGTACCTCCTATAAATGTTCCGTTGATTCCTGCGCCGCCGGGCGGCGCGTCGCTTTCTATGGATAGGGTACCACAAGCGCCCGCCGATTGCAACAAAAACTTGTACCAAGAACGTTTATTTGTAGGATAAAACAGCCGTTTCCGTGATTTTGACAGGCTTTTATGTTTCCAAATGTACCAAACAACTCGTACATGCAGAACCGGCTCCGCGCGGCAGACTGCACCCCTTTTTTGACAAGCAGAGCGGCGCTGCATGGCAGCGCCGCTCTTGTGTTTGATTCACTTACAGGTGCAGAAGCTCCTTGTAATAGGGCCACAGCCCGGTTTTCTCCGGGCAGAAGGGGGCCAGCTGGCACAGGTCCGTGCCGGGGAAGTCGTTGCCCTCGATGATGGCAGGGCCATCGGGGCCGATGGCCATATCCCAGCCCACATGGCCCACCTCCGGAATTTCCAGGGCAGCCTGGCAGGCCAGGGCCTTGGCCTCCTCGATCATGGGCAGCTGATAACCCACCAGGGGGATGCCGGTGTCGGGGTGCTTGTCAAAGACGTTGAAATAGTCGTCGGTGGCGGGGGAGCAGATCTTGCCGGTGTCGATATCCACCCGGCAGAGGATGCCGCCCTGGCCGGAGTTGTCGCACACGCCGCCGCCCCGTCCCATTTTCAGGGTGATATAGGCGATGTGCACCTGGCCGTCCACCAGGTCGGTGCAGATGCGCATGGTGTTCACGGACTGGGGATGCAGCCGCGCCATATCGGGATGCTGGGCCTGGACATGCTCCAGCACCACCAGCTTCTTCTCCCGGATATAGTCCAGCATAGCCTCCGGGGATTCAAAATCCTTCACATACAGCTTCTCCACGCCGTTGCCGCAGGAGCCGTGGTTGATCTTGGCAAAAATGGCCTCCTGTCCCTCCAGGAACCGGGCCATCTGCTCCACCGTAGCGGTCTCACCGTTGAGGGTGGGGCGGCGGAGATACTTGGCGAAGCGGACGTTGAAGAGCAGCTTGTCGTCAAAATCATCGTCGTGGGCCATGTCGTTCATGATGTTGCTGACCTTCTTGTTGCGGACCCGGGTGAGATAGGTGTCCCGCTGGGCGCCGGTCATGTTGTAAAAGCCGAACATGGTGTAATCATAATACCCCGCGCCGTAGCGCACGGCGCACCAGAGCATATCGAAGAAGGTGCGGACCTTGTTCTGGCCGCACTTCTGGTGCACCACGTCGATCATGTGGTTCATTTTCTTGAAGCGGACGCCGGTAAGCACCCGGGCCACATATCCGATCATCGCCATGGTAAAAAAACCTCCCGTTTTTCATGTTACCCTATATCATACCACGCCGTCGGCAAAAATCCAACGCGCGGTGCTTATGCCTGCTAAAAGCAGCACTTTTTATACAGTATACCACGCCGGGCCGCCGGGCGCAAGCCCCGGAGTCGGCGGCATTGCAGGCCGGTGTGTCCGCCGGGGCGCGCGAAACGGCAGGCCCCGGGGCCTGCCGTTTGGGTTATATGATGCTTATGTCCGCTCCCGGAGCTCCCGCAGGCAGCGGGGACAGACGTTCTTTCCCCGGAAGGTCCGCACATCCTTGGTGCTGTCGCAGAAGATGCAGCTGGGGCGATACTTCCGCAGGACGATGGAGTTGCCGTCCACATAGATCTCCAGCGGGTCCTTCTCCGCAATGTCCATGGTGCGCCGCAGCTCCACCGGCAGAACGATCCGGCCCAGCTCATCCACTTTTCTCACAATACCGGTTGACTTCATGTTGCCATCTCCCCATTTCGTATTGACCCTCATTAAAGTGAAAATACTATGCTTTTTTATTATACGACAAGTTCTCCGTTAAGTCAACAAAGTGCTTGGCATTTTCACAATTTCTTCATGAATACTGTGTGTTCTCCCGGTCATATACATGGGCAGGAGGGGGAATGCATATGGCAATGGCCTGGATCTGGACGGGGATGGCGGCGGTGTCGCTGATTTTTGCCGCATGGAACGGCACCATGGACGCCGTGGGCGCGGCGGCTCTGGAGGGGGCCGGGGCGGCGGTGCAGCTGTGCATCGCCATGGCCGGGGTGCTGTGCCTGTGGAGCGGAGTCATGGAGATCATGTCCCGCTGCGGCCTTTCCGGAAAGCTGGCGGCGCTGCTGCGGCCCGCTCTGCGGCGGCTTCTGCCCCGGGCCAGCCGGGACCCGGAGACCCTGGCGGCGGTGTCGGCCAACGTGTCCGCCAATCTGCTGGGTCTGGGCAATGCGGCCACGCCCCTGGGCATCCGGGCGGCCCGGCGCATGGCCCGGGGAACCGACGGCACCGCCGACGACGAGCTGTGCCGCCTGGTGGTGCTGAACACGGCGTCACTGCAGCTGCTGCCCACCACGGTGGCCGGGGTGCGGGCGGCCTGCGGCTGCCGGACGCCCTTCGATATCCTGCCGGCGGTATGGCTGTCGTCGGCCATCTCCGTGACGGCGGGGCTGCTGGCGGCACGGCTGCTCCAGCGGGTGTGGAGGGACTGACATGGACCCCACGGCATTTGTGATCCCCTGTCTGCTGGCGGGGGTGGCCCTGTACGCCCTGACCCGGCGGGTGGACGTATACGCCGCCCTGACCCAGGGTGCCGGGGAGGGCCTGACGGTGGTGGCGAAAATTCTCCCGGCGCTGGTGGGGCTGCTGACGGCGGTGTATATGCTGCGGGCCTCCGGGGCCATGGACGCCCTGGCGGCGGCGCTGGCTCCGGTGCTGGGGCTTCTGGGGATCCCGCCGGAGACGGCGGCGCTGCTGCTGGTGCGGCCGGTCAGCGGCTCCGGTGCTCTGGCGGTGGGCAGCCAGATCATGGAGCAGTACGGCCCGGACTCCGCCGTGGGCCGCACGGCGGCGGTGATGCTGGGCTGCTCGGAGACCACCTTCTACACCGTGGCGGTGTACTTCGGCGCGGCGGGGATCCGGCGCACCCGGTACACCATCCCTGCCGCCCTGACGGCGGACCTGGCCGCCTTCGTGGCCGCCGCCTGGGCGGTGCGCCTGTGCTTCGGGTGAAAACGGCGTTTTACACTATATATTGGGGCCTTTACGGTCACGATCATTGTAAAGAAACGCGAAAACCGCCACTCTGCCAAGTGACGGTTTCTTGAGTTTGCTCAAGTCATTTAGTTCACTGGGCTGACCGCTTGTCGCAGCGCCTCTTTCTGCCTCTATTGTACCGCAGACAGCCCACGGTGTCAAGTGTTGCCAAATGGGGAAAAGTGTGATATAATAATTGTGGGCCGGAAGGCCCGTTGCTTCGGAGGATATTTCGGAGGATATTACATAAGGAGGAAGCTCTGTTATGAAAAAGATCATTGCCACCACCAACGCTCCTGCCGCCATCGGCCCCTATTCCCAGGCCATCGACTGCGGCAGCTTCCTGGTCACCAGCGGCCAGGTGCCCTTTGACCCCAAGACCGGTGAGTTCGTTCCCGGCGGCATCCAGGAACAGACCCGCCAGGTGCTGACCAATGTGAAGGCCATTCTGGAGGCCGCCGGCCTGACCATGGACAACGTGGTCAAGACCACCGTGTTCCTGCAGAACATGAGCGACTTTGCCGCCATGAACGCAGTGTACGCCGAGTTCTTCACCGAGGGCCAGTATCCCGCCCGCAGCGCCGTGGAAGTGGGCGCTCTGCCCCGGGGCGCGCTGGTGGAGATCGAGACCATCTGCGTGAAGTAAAGAACATCCAGCAAAAGCAGGGAGGCCCGCCGGGCCTCCCTGCTTTTGCTGTCACACGGTTTTCTCAAAATAGAAGAAGGTCTCGTCCTCCCCTGCCGGGCGCATACAAGCGGAGAGCATCTTATACGAGGCGGTGTTCTCCTTATAGCACTTGGCCTTCACCCGGGCCAGGCTCAGTCGGAACAGGGCCCAGTCCGCCGCCGCGGCGAAGGCCTCGGCGCCGTAGCCGTGTCCGGCATAGGCCGGGTCAATGCGGCAGCCCAGCTCCGCCCCGCCCCGCCAGTCGAACCGGTACAGCACCACCTCGCCGATCAGTTGGCGATCCAGCCGGACGGCGAAGTTCACCGCCCGCCGGGCGGCGAAGTCCCGCCGGGCCACAGACAGGAAGTAATCCTCCGTCAGCTCCCCCTTCAGGTCCTGGCGATAGTCATAACCCCACCAGCGGTTGCGCGCATCGTCCAGGCACAGGGCGTTATAGGCGGCCTCGTCCCGCTCCTCCAGCGGCGTCAGGGTCAGCCGGGGAGTGGTGACGGTGGGGATCTCCCGCAGGCGGTCCGCCTCGCACCGGACCTCGAACCGCAGCTTCCCTGCCAGGCGCACCGGCAGATACTGCAGCTTGGAGGTCCGCAGGCCCTGGTCTCCGGCGTCGTCCTCCCGGTTGATATAGACGCAGCCGCCGCCGAAATGGGCGGCAAAGGCCTGGACCAGGGTGGGATAGGCCCCCTGGTGGGAGTACAGCGCCTTCTCCACATGAATAATCAGGGTGCCGCCGCAGTTCTCCGCCAGGCTCATGGCCACCAGCCGGTCATCCACCAGCAGGCCGCCGCCCAGCAGCCACCCCTCCGGCAGCAGCCGGGCCAGGGCCTTGGCATAGGCCAGCTCCCGCTTGGCGTTGAAGCTGGTTTTCTGGAACTCCTGCTCATAATCCGCCCAGAAATTCTCGATCAGGGGCATGTCCGCCCCGGTCAGGGGGACAAATTTCGCCGTGGGGTACTCCTTGCGGAATTTGTTGATGTGGTTGCGCTGGCCGCTGTATTTCCGGCCCGCAAAGGCGGCCATGTCCTCCGCCCGATAGAGATAGTCCTTCCAGTTGCGCTCGTTGTTCATCCGCAGACGAGGCCAGCGCAGCAGCAGCTCCGGGGCCTTCTCCTCCGGCACCACGGAGATCACCAGCGGCGTCTCCGTGTCGGTGCAGTAGCTCTCGATGGCCGTCAGGGCGGCGTCCACGTCGCCGTCGGGGCCGGGCACCGGGTAGTCAAAGACCCACTCGCCGTCGATGCGGTTGCGGACGATCAGGCAGCCCGCCTCCTCGGCGAAGGACGGGCGCAGATACAGGCTCCACATGAGCTTGGTCCCGGCGGAGTATTCGCACAGGTGATAGTCGCACCCGGCGTAATATTTGCGCAGCAGGGCGTGATGCTCCAGGGTGATGGGGGTAAATGTCAGCATAGGCTCCTCCTATTTGATCTGGCGAATGATGTCCCGGGCCTCGGTGATGAAGCGCCGGGCGGCGGGCCGCAGCTCCCGGCGGTCCCGGGTGACGATGCCCAGCTCCCGGAAGGCCGGCGGGTCCAGGGGCACCGCCTGCACGGCGTCCCGGCGGCCCTTGAGCACCAGCTCCGACAGGACGCTGACCCCCAGGCCGTGCTCCACCATGGAGATGATGACGCTGTCGGACACCTGGGTGGTGCGGATCACCGGCGTGACGCCGGAGCGGTTCAAAGCCCGGAGAATGTCCAGGTGGAAGCCCATGGAGGGCATCAGAAACTCGTGGCCGCTGAAATCCCGCACGTCGAATCGCTCCCTGCCGCCCAGGTCATATTCCGGCGGCAGGATGGCCAGCAGCGGGTCCTCCGCCAGGGGGAGCCAGTCCATGGTCATCCCGTCCTGGAGGCTGGCGAAGCCCATGTCCGCCTTGTCCTCCCGGACCCAGCGGTATACCTCCTCCACGCTGCCCATCTGGATATCCACCGTCAGCTCCGGGTGGATCCGGCGGAACTGCTGGATCACCTCCGGCAGCCAGTGCATGGCGATGCTGGAATAGGCGGCCACCCGGATGGTGTCCTCCTTGTGGGAATTGATCAGGGTAATCTCCCGGTCCAGGGCCTGGGAAGCGGACAGCACCTGGCGAACCAGGGAATAGATGCGCTCCCCCGCCGGAGTCAGCCGCACACCGGCCCGGCCCCGCAGCAGCACCGGAAAGCCGATGTCCCTCTCCAGGCTGTTCATCATGTGGGTCATGCCGGACTGGGTATAGCCCAGGGCCTCCGCCGCCCGGGTGAAGCTGCCATGTTCCACAGCCGCCGCCAACGCCTCCAGTTTCTTCGTTTCCATGTGCGCCTCCCGCCATGAAAGAATTTCATGGTCCTATTATACAACGTACATTTTCCCCAGGCAAGAGAGGAATTCTATGCATTTTGCCCAATTTTCAGGAAGCTATCCTGCACGAACCGTAAAAAATGGATGATTCCATGACATTGTGTAATGGTAAAATGAGATTTTGTCGCTTTACAAATTTTTTCTCATGGTGTATCTTAACTACAGTAATTCCTACGACATGAATTGCTTTTCCTTTCTATCCTCAAACAAAGAGAGCCGCACGAATGTGCGGCTCTCTTTGTTATGCCGGGGGCGTTACAGACCGTAGACCTCCGTGAACTTGTCCCGGAGATAGGCGGTGTAGCAGGTGGGGTCGAAGGGGCCGCAGACGGACTCGAACAGGGGCGTGGGGTCCTTCATGCAGCCGAATTTCCAGATCTTCTCCTCCAGCCAGCGGTTGATCTGCGTCAGCCGGCCGGTGGCCACGACGGCGGACACGTCGAAGTCCTTCTGCATCTGCCGCAGATACTGGGCGCCGTAGGCCGAGCCGATGGCGTAGGAGGGGAAATAGCCGATGTTGCCATTGGCCCAGTGGGAATCCTGAAGGATGCCCTCCCGGTCGTTGGGCACGTCCACGCCCAAATAGGCCTTATACAGGCGGTTCCACTGGGCGGGCAGGTCGTGGGCCGTCAGCTCCCCGGCGAACATCCGCCGCTCCAGCTCATAGCGCACCATAATATGCAGGCAGTAGGTCAGCTCGTCGGCCTCGGTGCGGATCAGGGAGGGCTGGGCCTTGTTGATCATGCGGTAAAAATCCTCCGGGCTGACGTCGTCCAGCCGGAGGGCGAAGTGCTCCCGGAGCCAGGGGTAGATGACCCCGCAGAAGGCCCGGCTGCGGCCGATGATGTTCTCATAGAACCGGGACTGGCTTTCGTGGATGGCCATGGACACGCCGCCTCCCAGGCAGGTCCGGGACAGCTTCCGGCCCACGTGCAGCTCATACAGGGCGTGGCCGCCCTCGTGGACCACGGAGTACAGGGACGAGGCCACTAAGTCCGCGTGATAGTTGGTGGTGATGCGCACGTCGTCCCGGGAGAAGTTGATGGTGAAGGGGTGCTCCGTCTCCCCCACGATGCAGTGGTCGCGGTCGATGTCCATGACGTCCATGACGAAGTCCGTGAACTCCCGCTGGATGACCACGGGAAAGTCCCGGTGCAGGGGGGCGTCGTCCACCCGGTCGGCGTGGGCCTGGACCTGCTCGATCAGGGGCACCAGATCCCGGCGCAGGGCGGCGAAGAACCGGTCGCAGGTGTCCCGGGTCAAGCCCCGCTCAAACTGGTCCAGTTGGGCATCGTAGGGGTCCTTCTCCGGCTGACGGTAGCCCGCCAGACGGCGGCTGCTGTCGAAAATCTGCTGGAGATACGGCTCAAACAGGGCATAGTCGCTGCGCTCCTTGGCCTCGTGCCACACGGCGTCGGCCTTGGACACCAGCTGCTGATAGGCCACAAATTCCTCCTGGGGAATGCGGTGGGTCTGTTCATAGTCCCGCCAAAGCTCCGATACCTTCCGGGCGGTGACGGGGTCCAGCCGGTCCCGGGCCTGCACCAGGGTCTGGAGCATCTCCACCGTCTCCGGGGCGGTGGTCAGAATGTAGCTCATGCGGGACAGCTCCCCCAGGGTGTCGGCCCGGACGTCCGCCGAGCCCTTGGGGGCAACGGTGGCTCCGTCGTAATACAGCACGCCGGAGGCGTGGTTATAGGCAAAGGCCTGCTTTTCATAGGCGGCCAGCCTTTCCAGTGCCTGAGATACGGTCATACGTCATTCCTCCTATAAATAATTGGTTATTCATCTGCCAGCCAATCCGGGAAGCTGCCTTTTAAGAAGTGCCGGTACTCCGGATGGTCCGCAGCGTTTTTGTATTCTTCCCGTATGGTTCTTTGATTCCATTGCCGCACGCTTTCCGGCATTTCCTCATATCTCATAATGGTAATGAGTCCATCCTTTTCCGCCTGTAAAATAGCCTCGTAGGCATCGGAAACAAACTCCACAGATTCGATGTCTACAGGAATACTGCTTACAGCCGCATCCGGAATCCGCACATCGAAATCCGCTTCCTCAATGCTGCCTGCGCAATAGATGTATCCGGATACACCTTGATAGGTCTTTCTCAGCGCATCCGGATAGTATTCCTCCAGCCGCTGAATGCCGTTCTTCTCAAATCCGTATGGTCCCCATTTTTCCCATCTGCCGTAATAGGAGAAGCCGGTTTCCTTGCAATACCGCTCAATCGCATTGCTCAAATAGACCAGGACATTTTCTCTTTTCTTTGAGAAGTAGACCAAAGGGACTCCGTGATTGGAAGTCCTGGGCTCCAGCTGCTTGATCGTGCCTATTGGCGATGCGTGATAATACATATGCACCTCGCATTTTCCGGTTTATCAGGCCGAAGCCTTCCTTACATTTCCTTGATATACATCCCTTCCACCGCCCCTAGGACAGGCCGCATTTTTCCGCTTGCCGCAAATCCGTGCGCTTCACATCATCCAGCACCCTTTTCATCGGAAGTCCCGCAAAAACTGCTTCACTAAGCTGATTTTGAGTATACCACACGCCGCCCCCGATGGCAAGCGGTCAGTGCCTCCTCACCGGGTGGTGAAAGATTTTTCGAAGCCGGGGCATACTAAGGCCGGAGGTGAGAGAGATGAAGCGAAAGGACCGCGGCTTCCCCTACGACGCCGCGCCGGACGTGCATCAGTTCCGGGGCGTGCCCCAGAATTGCTTTGACCTGGTGAACCAGTACGGCACCTATAATATCCAGCCCACCACCGACACGGAGAACCTGTTTCCCCTGATCGGTCCGGAAATGCCGGAGCGTTGGCGGCATATGAGCCTAGGCAAGGACGACCTGGAGCATCTGGGATAGCCCACCGCAGGGAGCGGCGGGCGGGATAAAAGGCAGGCGGGGCGCGGCCCCGGGCATCGCACACGCCCCGCCTGCCCTTGAAAAAGCATTGACACCGGCGGCAGAACCCTTATAATGGTAGTATCACCACTGAGGAGGCCGCTATGGACAACAAGAAAAAAACCGACAGCATCATGCGCTATGTGGTGTATCTGCTGTGCGGCGTGCTGCTGGCGGGGTATTCCCTGCTGAAATGGAACGCTATGAGCGAGATGAAGTATCTCTATCTGGCCATCGGCGTGATCTGGGTCATTTACGGCGGCGTCCGGGCCCTGGTGCTGGCCCGGCGGCAGAAGCAGGACCGGGAATAAGCAATGGGCGTACCGCTTGCGGTACGCCCTCAGTCTGCATTTATCCCCCCAGCAGCCACAGCACCACGCCGTATACCACGCTGGCTGCGGTGCCGAATACGATCACAGGCCCGGCGATCAGGAACATTTTGGCGGCCATGCCGGTGATCAGGCCCTCGGCCCGGAAGTCCATGGCCGGGGACACCACGGCGTTGGCAAAGCCCGTGATGGGCACCAGGGTCCCGGCTCCGCCGAACCGGGCCAGCTTGTTATACAGGTTCAGCCCCGTGAACAGGGCCGACAGAAACACCAGACTGATGGAGGTGACGGAGGCGGCGTCCTCCCGGGGCAGCAGCATCAGCCAGCCGGTCTGGATCAGCTGGCCCACCACGCAGATAGCCCCGCCGATGCCGAAGGCCAGGGCCATGTCCTTCAGCAGGGGAGACTTCTTCTGCATGCCCTTGACATAGGCCTGGTATTCCTGGGGTGACATATCCATGATTGCAGCACATCCTTTCGCCTATAGTCTGCCCGGCGGCGGGGCTTTTATCCCCGGCGGCGGCGCGAAACCGCCGCTTGACAAGGGGGGCGCAAGTTGCTATGCTGGTGGGGACAGCTTTCCATTTGCCGAAAGGAAGAGGTTCTTATGAAGAAAAAGACAAAACAGGCGGGTCCTGCCGCCTGGCTGCGGGAAAACAAGTGGACCTGCGCGGTGCTGGCGGCGGCCCTGGTGCTGCTGATCGTGGGGCGGCTGCTGGCAGCCCCGGCCCGGGTGGAAGCCGGCCAGCCGGAGGAGCGGGCGGACTATGAATCCGCCGTGGTGGAGCAGGTCCTGTCGGACTCCACGGAGAAGGACCCAGCCGCCGACAACGGGTACCGGGGAGAGCAGCTGCTGCTGGTCACCGTGAAGTCCGGGGACTATCAGGGCCAGCAGATGCAGGTATATAACTATGTGGGTCCCCTGTACGGCGGGCCCCTCCACGCCGGGGACCGGGCCACCATCCTGATCTCCAGCTATTCCGACGGCACCGTCAACGCCACGGTGTATGAATTCGACCGGCTGATCCCCCTGGCCATCGTGGCGGCGCTGTTCATCGCGGCGGCGGTGATCGTAGGCGGCCGCACCGGGGCCAAGTCGCTGGTGGCTCTGGCGGTGACGCTGGTGTGCCTGTTCGGCGTGCTGCTGCCGGCGCTGATGAAGGGGGCCAATACCCTGCTGATGACCTTTATCGTGTGCGCCTATGTGGCGGTGGTGAGCCTGACCATTGTGGGCGGCGTGCAGAAAAAGAGCGTGTGCGCCATGCTGGGCGCCGTGGCGGGCACGGCCCTGGCCCTGCTGTTCGGCCTGCTGGCCCAGGCCCTGACCCGGGTGGACGGCCTGCGCATCGAGGACGTGGAGCCTTTGCTGCAGCTGCGCCAGACCGGCACACCCATCGGCCTGCGAGGCCTGCTGGTAGGCGGCATCATCATCAGCGCCCTGGGGGCGGTGATGGACGTGACCATGGGCATCGCCTCCTCCCTGGCGGAGGTCCACGCCGCCAATCCCCAGCTGTCCCGGCGGGAGCTGTTCCGCTCCGGTATGAACATCGGCCGGGACATGGTGGGCACCATGACCAACACCCTGATCCTGGCGTTTTTGGGCAGTGGGTTCACACTGATCCTGTACCTGTACTCCCTGGGGCTGTCCTTCCGCCAGCTGATGAGCTCGGCGTATGTGTCCATGGAGGTGGTCAGCGGCATAGCCAGCAGCGTGGGCGTGATTCTGTCCATCCCGCTGACGGCCCTGATTACCGCCGCAGTCTTTACAAGAGAAAAGCAGCAAAGCTGAATATACGAAGGGCGCAGCCAGGCGGCTGCGCCCTTCGTATATTCATGCACATTTATAAGGATGATTAATGACAGACAGAAGGAAAAATCAAGAGATATTCGGATTGTTTTTTACGCTAAAGGGTTATATAATGGTGAGAAATTTTCCGGAAAATTTTGAGGACGCCGTGAGTATCCGGCATTTTTTCGGGTTGCGCAGCCGACCGCGTCCAGGTGGAGCCGGGAGACATACGCTTTGCCAGACGGGCTCGGCCTGCGTGAATTATTATCCAGGAGGAAAGATATGAGAGAAAACACATCCGTACACCGGCTTCTCCGGCGGGCGCTGTCCCTGTGCCTGGCGGTGGTGCTGACGGTGTCGCTGTGCGTCCCGGCGCTGGCCGCCAACGGCGACCAGGAGAACGGCAGCGTGGTGGGCGTTGCCCCCGACGCCCAGATCTTCTCCATGCAGGTGTTCGGCTGCATCTGACCTACACCGCCCAGGATTCCTCCGGCTTCCTGATCGGCGAGGACGATGTAGCAGCCGAAATCCACACCCAGGAGATCTCTCTGGATTCCTTCGACGAAAACGGGCAGCTGCGGATGAGCCTCCCCTTCGCCTATAAGGACGCCGTGTATGTGGACGACGAGACCGGCGACATCTATGATTACAGCGCCCGGTGCCAGATCGTCCGGGTCCGGGCCTATGACGCCGCGGGACATGTCACCACCTGCAACGCCCTGCTGTACGACACGGTGTATGGCCAGAAGATGTATGAGGAAAGCGGATTCAAGGATGCCCGGTATTCCGGCGGAACCATCCGGGGCGATATCCTGGCCCTGGATCCCCTGTGGAACCAGGAGGTTGCAAAGCTCACCGACACCCGCTTCTTCATCACCGACGACATGCTGGATGAAAACAGCAATCTCCACGTCCGGGCCACCCTGGACCGGGATGCCAACCTGGTGGTGTTCAACGACAACGTGTATGCGCCCCAGGAGGGCAGCCGCCAGGTGGAGTTCACCGACGAGGCCACCGGCGCCGCCACCACCGTGGCCTTCACCGTGGTGAAGGATACCGCGGTCCCCGAGGCCCCGGTGATCGCCCAGGGCGGCGACGGAAAGGTGACCCTGACCGCCGCCGAGGAGGACGTGACCCTGTACTACAGCTATGACGGCACGGAGTGGGTGCTGTATACCGGCCCCTTCGCCCCCACCGCCACGCCGGTGTATGCCAAGGCCGTGGACCGGGCGGGCAACGAAAGCGCCGTCAGCCGGCTGGCGGTGCAAGTGACCGCCTCCCAGCCGGTGCAGACCGGCGACGCCGCCCCCGTGGCGGTGTACACCGCCCTGCTACTGACGGCGGCGGCTGCCCTGGCGGCGGCCCCGGTGCTGCGGCGCAGACGGGTGAAATAAGCCCATACGCTTCCTTCCTATAACGGGAAATCCCCCGGCTCCGGCCGGGGGATTTCCCGCAAGACTGCCCCAAAAGGGCCCTGCCCTTTTGGGGCAGTCAAAAGCGTGCTGCGGCAGTCTGCCGCAGCACGCTTTTTATAGCTCAGCCCTGGATGATCTTCTCCGGCTGCTTCAGGTCCCGGTCGATCTGCTTGCGGTAGCGGTCCTCCTCGCTGAACACGCAGCCGCAGTATTTCTGCATATAAAATCCCCGCTCCCGGGCCTCCTGCTGGCCCGCCCGGAACCCGGGCCGGAAATCCCGGTACAGAAACGCCACGCCATAGGCTTCGGCCGCCTCCTCCGCCGTCTGCCGCAGCAGCTCATGGTTCTGGTAGGGGCTGACGAACAGGGTGCTGGTGAAGCTGCCGTACCCGTGCTCTGCCGCGTAGCGGGCGGTCTCCCACAGGCGGATGTGATAGCAGTGGCCGCACCGGTGGTCGATGTCGCCGCACACCGCCCGGCAGAAGTCCCGCAGGCCATAGTCCTCCCGGACGACGAGCTTCATGCCGATGGCGGGGGCATAGGCCATCAGCGTGTCCCGCCGGGCCTTGTACTCCTGATAGGGGTGGATATTGGGGTTGTACCAGAAGCTTACCGGTTCGATGCCCTCCTCCCGCAGTTGCCGGATGCAGGACACAGAGCACGGTGCGCAGCAGGTGTGCATCAATGTTTCCATGGCTTACTCCTTACGCTTTTTCAGCATCCTCCGCAGCTTCTCCAGAGGCCGGGGCAAGGGGGCGGCGGACAGGAAGCGGTTGCGCACCTGCTGGAAGGGCTGCTGGGCAAAGGCGGCGAAAAAGTCCTCCCGCTGGACGGAGGGGGCCGTGGGGGCCGCCAGCGCCCCGTTGCAGGACACCGCCTGCTCCAGCGTCAGCTTCTCCCACTTCAGGGGCAGGGTGTCGAAATAGTGGGCGCCCTTGGCGCTGTTCACCAGCAGCAGGGAGATGCTGTATCGGGGCACCTCCGGGTGAAAGTCCCGGGGCGGCTGATACATACCCAGGGTCAGGTCCGCCGGGCGGTCGGTGCTGGCATAGGGGCACCGGTGGCACACCGGCCGCAGAAACAGCCGCTGCCGCAGGCCCCGGCCGAAGTCGGACTTGCCGAAGGGAGCGTCATACTGGGCCCCGCCGTCGAAGCGCACGTGGAACCGCCGCTCCTTTTCCCCCGGCAGCTTGCCGCAGAAGCTCACGGCCACCGGCGGCTGCCGCTTGATATAGGCCATGGACCGCACCAGCTGGCTCCACACCCCCGGGGACGACACCCCGCTGCACACCACGTCGCAGGTCAGCAGCCGCTCCGGGTGCTCCCCCAGGAAGTGGTAAAGTCCGTCCACCTGACAGGGGGTGCCGGAGAACAGCACCCGCCGCCCCTGGTCCAGATAGTGCCGCACCCGGCGGAAGCTGTCGCCCAGGTCGCTCTGCACCGGCTTGGTCCCCTGGAGCCGGGGCAGCTCCGCCTTGTCCTTCACGGCGATGTGCCGCACCTGCAGTTCCTCATCCAGGGCCGCGCCGAACACCACGCCGCCCTCATCCAGGATGTACTCCGCCAGCAGGGGGAACACCCCGCCTGCGGTGGAGGCCTGCCGCACGGCGGCGTCCGGGTTCCAGGCGGCGAACACCGCCGGTTCCGGCCGGGGCTCCCGCTGCTTGCGCACCGGGCAGATATGGGCGCAGTGGCCGCACTGGATGCAGGCGTCGGTGACGGTGGGGTACAGGAAGCCCTCCCGGTCCGGCAGCATATGAATGGCCCCCTTGGGGCAGCCGCTGGCGCAGGCGCCGCAGCCGGTGCAGCTGCCGCGCTCCGGCAGCAGGGAAGCGGGATGATCCGTCACGTCCTCATCTCCTTTTTCTTTTTCTGACATTCTACCACAGCCTCCAGGAAAACACAAGAGCCGCGATGCCGCCGGACCTCCGCTTGTGCGGTCTTGCCAGTGCCGGAGTGAAGTCCTCCCGGCGCTTTTTCCACCTACACTTCCTGAAATTTGCGAACTGTTTTGCAGTTGACTTCGCTATATTGCATGTGATATATTATAAAGAGATTGGGCGGATTGCTTTCAGTTGGCCAACATAGGGCCAATATCAAGACCATTCATTTGAAAAATCAGAAACAGAACCGAGATCAGAAAGGAAGGTAAATGAGGATGAAAATGCGTTTATTTCCCCTGCTTGCGGCCCTGCTGTGTATGGTGATGCTGATGGGCTGTACGACCCATGCGGAGCCGGAATCCAACAAGCTGACGGAGGCGGAGCTTCAGGAGCTCCAGGAGCTGTTCGCCCCGGGCAGCTGGTATGCCCAGGCCTGCACCAGCTACTATGAAGGGGCGGAGGCCGTGGATCTACGCCGTCTGTTCTACGATGGCATCGGCTACGCGGGACTGGTCTATGGACAGTGCTATGTGACCGATCGGGAGCGGGACTGGGTGCTGGAGCAGAAACCTGCGGCAGAGAATTATGGCATTTTCCGGGCGCCCCGGGCGGCCATGGATGACGTTCTCCGGCAGTATTTTGACATCTCCCTGGACGATACCCGGAAAATGGGGCTGGATAGCCTGCTCTATTGGGAAGAGGCCGACGCCTGGTACGCCACCCACACGGATACGGGCCTGAATACGGTGACGCTGACCGGTGGTGAGCGCACGGACGATGGCCTGCTGAAGCTATCCTATTCCGGCGGCTGTATCACCCTGCGCCCCACGCCGGACGGACAGAGCCCGCAGCCCTACTTCATCATTTCCAACCAGCCGGAGAGTTGATGCCGATATAGGAAAAGGGAGAGCGAATACGCTCTCCCTTTTATCGTATTGGTTCACAAAGTCAGCGCAAAAAAGAAAGGATTCCAAGCATTTCTGCTCAGAATCCTTACATTTGGAGGTGACACCCAGATTTGAACTGGGGAGTGAGGGTTTTGCAGACCCTTGCCTTACCACTTGGCTATGTCACCATATAAGAGAAACGGCTTTTGGGGGCCGTTTCTCTGTTTGGAGCGGGCGACGAGGCTCGAACTCGCTACCTCGACCTTGGCAAGGTCGCGCTCTACCAGATGAGCTACGCCCGCGTATGGCGCCGGTATTCCAGCACCATGGTGCCTCCGGTCGGAGTCGAACCAACGACACGCGGATTTTCAGTCCGCTGCTCTACCAACTGAGCTACAGAGGCAAATGGCGACCAAGATGGGGCTCGAACCCACGACCTCCAGCGTGACAGGCTGGCGTTCTAACCAACTGAACTACTTGGCCAAATGAAATTTGGTGGGAACAACTGGACTCGAACCAGTGACCCCCTGCTTGTAAGGCAGGTGCTCTAACCAGCTGAGCTATGCTCCCGTCCTTGCCGCACGCATTAGTACCGCGGCGACAAGAGGGATTATACTAAATATTAGCCAGACTGTCAACACCAAATTTCAATTTTTTAACTATTTTTTTCGGGCGTCCGCGGCCAGCTGCTCCAGCTGCTGGCGGTCGAAGTCATACACCGCGTCGCAGAACTGGCAGGTCATGTGGCAGGAGCCCTGCTCCCGCAGGATGCCCTCCAGCTCGTCGGCCCCCAGGGACAGCAGCGCCCACTCCACCCGCTGGCGGCTGCAATAGCACTTGTAGCTTACCGGGCAGGTCTCCAGGATCTTCAGCTCAAAATCGGACATCACCGTCCGCAGCAGGTGCTCCGGGTCCGGGTCCCGGTCCAGGATGGCGGACACCGGCCCGGCGGCCATGATGCCGCCCTCCACCTTGGCGATGGTGTCCTCCCCGGCTCCGGGCATCAGCTGGATGAGATAGCCTCCGGCGGCCTTGACGCTGTGGTCCCGGTCCACCAGCACCCCCAGGGCGCAGGCGGTGGGAATCTGCTCCGACTCCACGAAATAACCGGCGATGTCCTCGGCGATCTCGCCGCCCAGCAGGTCCACGGTGCCCACATACGGCTCCTTCATGTGCAGGTCCTTGATGACGGTGATGGTGCCCTCGCCGCCCACGGCGCCGCCTACGTCCAGCTTGCCGTCGTCCCGCAGGGGCAGGTCCACCTGGGGATTGGCCACATAGCCCCGGACGTTGCCCTGGGCGTCGGACACCGCCAGCACCGTGCCCAGAGGGCCGCCGCCCTTGATCTGCAGGGTCAGGCTGGCCCCCTGGCCCTTCAGGGCGTTGCCCATCATGGACGCGCCGGCCAGAGCCCGGCCCAGGGCCGCCGTGGCCACCGGGCTGGCGTGATGGATCTGCCGTGCCCGCTCGGTAAGCTCCCGGCTGCAGATAGCCGCGGCCTGCACCAGGCCGTCGGTGGAAATCGCTCTTACAATATAATCGCTCATGCTTACAAAACCTCTTTTATTTGCGAATGCAGGTGAAATACACCCGGTCCTCACCGGGTACGGGGCGGCGCAGCTTCCCGTCGCCCCAGGTGCGCACGTCGGCAAAGCCCGCCTCCTCCAGCCACCGGGTCAGCTGCTCCACGGAGTAGCCCCGCTGGCGGTGCAGCTCGAAGCTGCGGTCCCAGGACCCGTCCTCCGCCAGGGTGAACAAGTCCATATAATAGGTACACAGCCCCCGGCAATACTCGGTGCGCCACACGCAGTAGGTGTCCTCCGTCTCGTCCAGGAACACTTGTCCGTCCAGGGCGGCCAGCCGCTCCGGCAGCCGCACGTCGAAGGCCAGCAGGCCCCCGGGGCTGATGAACAGGTGCAGCCGCTGAAAGGTCCGCTGCACGTCCCGGGGATTTGTCAGATAGTTCAGGCTGTCCAGGCAGCAGATGGCGGCGTCCACGGTGCCGTACAGGTCCAGCCGGGGCATGGACTGGTGCAGGAACAGGGGCGGGACCTCCGCCGGGGCGCTTTTCTCCCGGGCGGCGGCCAGCATCTCCTGGGACCCGTCCACAGCGATGAGCTCATAGCCCCGCCCGGCCAGCAGCCAGGTCATGGACCCGGTGCCGCAGGCCAGGTCCAGCACCGTGTGCACTGGAATGCGGCTGCGGCGGAACAGCTTTTCCAGAAAGTCCGCCCGCTTTTCATACCCCACGTCCCAGGTCAGCTCGTCATAGGCCCCGGCCAGCTGCTGGTAGCTGCTCATTTGTCCTCCTGCTCCTTCATGCGCTCCAGCACGTTCTCGTACCCTCCCGCGCCGTTGAGCAGGGACCGGTTCACCCGGCTGATGGTGGCGCTGGAGGCGCCGGTTTTCTCCAGAATATCGCTGTAGAGCATCCCGTCGTTGAGCAGAGTGGCCACCTCGTACCGCTGCTCCATAGAACGCAGCTCGGAAATGGTACACAGATCCTGGAAGAAGCTATAGCACTCCTCCTCATTTTTCAGCGTCAGGATCGCCCGGTACAGCAGGTCGCTTTTTTCCTTCTGGGCAATCTTGGATTTCGCCGCTCTTACCATAATTGTTTTTCCTCCGTTTCCAAAAAACGTAGTATTTGTTTTCCTCGGGTAGTCATTTTACCATTTTAACCTATAAAAGTAAACCGTTTATGCAAAATTTTTTTGCAAATTTTACGGTTTGTTCACACTCTCCCCTGCCGCCGTCCGGCAACGCTCCCGGGAGCGTTACCGGACACTTTGCGTTTTAGCGTCCTAAATCCTACCAACCTACCATGCTGACGGTAACGGTTTTTGCGCGCTATTTCGTCCCGTCTTAAAAATTTCAACATATTGTCGACCCTTTTCGCGATAAATTCCGGTAAAATCGTCCGTTTTCGATTTTCCACACGGGAATCTTTACGCTATCGGGGGAAATCTTTATGAACTATTTATGAATGCGGACTATTCGTTGTCACCATTTTCACGAAATTTGTGCTATACTCACTGCGTAAACCAGAGCTGTCCGGGAGCTCTGAAAATCGCAAAACGACTATAAAGGAGTGTGTGTTTGTGGCAACATTTATCATCGGTCTTGTGATCCTGTTCGGCGGCGCTGCGCTGTACGGACGCTTCTGCGAGAAAGTTTTCGGGCCTGACGACCGTCAGACCCCGGCCTACGCCAAACAGGACGGCGTGGACTATATCCCCATGAAGGGCTGGAGAAACAGCCTGATCAACCTGCTGAACATCGCCGGTACCGGCCCCATCCTGGGGCCCATCCAGGGCATTCTGTTCGGGCCCATCGCATTTATCACCATCCCCATCGGCAACGTCATCGGCGGCGCCATGCACGACTATTTCTCCGGCATGATCTGCCTGCGTGACGGCGGCACCCAGATGCCCCAGATGATCAAGCGCTATTCCAATAAGGGCATTTTCAACGTATACAACGTGTTCTGCTGTCTGCTTCTGCTGCTGGTGGGCGCTGTGTTCGTTTATACCCCTGGCGACATTGCCGCCACCTCCGTGTTCGGCTTCGACGGCAAGCCCACCTCCGTCTCCACCTGGATCATTTACGGCGTGATCTTCCTGTATTACCTGATCGCCACCGTGTTCCCCATCGACGCCATCATCGGCCGCATTTACCCCATCTTCGGCGCCATCCTGCTGTTCTCCGCCATCGGCGTGTTCATCGGCATCTTCGTCAAGGGCTATCCCCTGCTGAACGTGTGGGACGACTGGTCCTCTCCCATCCTGCAGCTCACCGGGGCTGACGGCGCGGTCGAGAGCTTTACCTATGCCGACTACTTCAAGGGCCACAATTTCCTGCCGATCTTCTTCGTTACCGTGGCCTGCGGCATTCTGTCCGGCTTCCACTCCACCCAGACGGCCATCATCTCCCGCACGGTGAAGAACGAGCGTCAGGGCCGCATGACCTTCTACAACATGATGATCCTGGAGGGCTTCATCGCTATGGTGTGGGCCGCCGGCGCTATGGGCGTGTACAATCTGGCTCTGCAGGAGCCCAACGCCTCCCTGGCCACCGGTACCATCGGCGTGGTGTGCAAGGATATCCTGGGCCCCGTGGGCGGCGTCATCGCCCTGATCGGCGTCATCGTTCTGCCCATCACCTCCGGCGATACCGCTCTGCGCGCTCTGCGTCTGTCCCTGGCGGAGACCTTCCACCTGGACCAGTCCACCAACGGCAAGCGTATGCGTCTGGCCATCCCCGTGTTTGTCCTGGCTGCCGGCATCATCGTGTTCGCCAAGTTCAACAAGGACGGCTTCAACATTCTGTGGCGTTACTTCGCATGGTCCAACCAGACCCTGTCTCTGTTCGCCTTCCTGTGCATCACGGTGTGGATGTTTGAAAACGGCAAGGGCAAGTTTGCGTGGATGCCGCTGATTCCCGGCGCGTTCTACGCCTTCATCTGCTCCACCTACATCGCCAATGCGCACATCGGCTTCAACATCCCCTGGACCGCCTCCTACATCATCGGCGTGGTGTTCGCCATCGCCTATGTGGTGGCTCTGTGCCTGTATGGCAGAAAGCGCGGCGCGGCTGTGAAGCTGAAAATGAACAAGTAACTCTTTTTCTCCTGACAGCATATAGGTGTAAATCCCCCGGCATCTGCCGGGGGATTTACGCTTTTTGTCCGGTGTTTTTTTAACGGTTTTTCGACGGGATTCTCATTTCAGGGATTGAGTCGGGCGGTTCGATATGTTATACTGGACTTACTTTTTCAGGAGGCAAGCCATATGACACTCAACGAATTGAAAATCGGCCAGTCCGGGGTCATCACCGCCGTAGGCGGCGACGGCCCCCTGCGCTGCCGTTTGCTGGATATGGGGCTGATCCCCCGCACCGCCGTGAAGCTGATGAAGGTGGCCCCCATGGGGGACCCCATCGAAATCCGGGTCCGGGGCTATGAGCTGACCCTGCGGGTGGAGGACGCCATGAAGATCCAGATAAAGGAGGCGGCGGTATGATTTTCGCCCTGGTCGGCAATCAGAATTGCGGCAAAACCACGCTTTTCAACGCCCTCACCGGCTCCAACCAGCACGTGGGCAACTTCCCCGGCGTCACCGTGGACCAGAAAACCGGCGAAATACGGGGCGAAAAGGGCTGCTCCGTGGTGGACCTGCCGGGCATCTACTCCCTGCGGCCCTATACCCAGGAGGAGATCGTCTCCCGGGACTACATCCTCAACCAGAAACCCGACGGCATCATCAACATCGTGGACGCCACCAACATCGAGCGCAACCTGTACCTGACGCTGCAATTGCTGGAGCTGCGGGTGCCCATGGTGCTGGCCCTGAACATGATGGACGAGGTCCGGGCCAACGGCGGCGCCGTGGACGTGCAGCGGATGAGCCGGGAGCTGGGCATCCCGGTGGTGCCCATTTCTGCCGCCAAGGGCGAGGGCGTGTCGGAACTGGTGGACCAGGCCCTGGCCGCGGCCCGGGGCCGGGTATTGCCCAAGGTCACGGACTTCTGCGCCGACGATTCCGCCGTCCACCGCTGCATCCACGCGGTGGTGCACCTGATCGCCGACCACGCCGACCGCATCGGCGTTCCGGCCCGGTTCTGCGCCGCCAAGCTCATCGAGGGCGGCGACGACCTGGCGGACCGTCTGGCCCTGGACCAGAACGAGCGGGAGCTGCTGGAGCACTGCATCGTCCAGATGGAGACGGAGACCGGCCTGGACCGCAACGCCGCCCTGGCGGATATGCGGTACAGCTTCATCGAAAACGTGGTGTCCGCCTCGGTGGTCAAGTGCCGCGAAAGCCGGGAGCACGCCCGGTCCGTAAAAATGGACCGCCTGCTGACGGGCCGCTACACAGCGGTGCCGGTGTTTCTGGGCATCATGCTGCTGACCTTCTGGCTGACCTTCGACGTCATCGGCCAGCGGCTGTCGGACTGGCTGGCGGTGGGGGTGGACGCCCTGACCGCCCTGGTGGACCGGGGCCTCACGGCCTACGGCATCAACCCGGTGGTCAAGAGCCTGATCGTGGACGGTATATGCAGCGGCGTGGGCAGCGTGCTGGTGTTCCTGCCCATCATCGTGACGCTGTTCTTCTTCCTGTCCATCCTGGAGGACACCGGCTACATGGCCCGGGTGGCTTTCGTCATGGACAAGCCTTTGCGGAAGATCGGCCTCTCCGGCCGCAGCATCGTCCCCATGCTCATCGGCTTCGGCTGCTCCGTCCCCGCCATCATGGCCACCCGCACGGTGTCCTCGGACCGGGACCGGAAAATGACCATCCTGCTGACGCCGTATATGAGCTGCTCGGCGAAAATCTCCATCTACGCCTTCTTCACGGCGGCCTTCTTCCCCCGTTACCGTGCCCTGGTGATGATCGGCCTGTATGTGCTGGGCATCCTCATCGGCATTGCGGCGGCGCTGATCATGAACAAGACCGCCTTCCGGGGAAAGCCCGTGCCCTTCGTCATGGAGCTGCCCAACTACCGGCTGCCCAGCGTCAAAAGCGTGGCCCTGCTGCTGTGGGAAAAGGCCAAGGACTTCCTGCAGCGGGCCTTCACGGTGATTTTCCTGGCCACCATAGTCATCTGGTTCCTCCAGAGCTTCGACACCCGGCTCAACGTGGTGTCCGACAGCGCCGACAGCCTGCTGGCCCTGATCGGCCAGGTGCTGGCCCCCCTCTTCGCTCCCCTGGGCTTCGGCGACTGGCGCTGCGCCACCTCGCTGATCTCCGGCTTCATCGCCAAGGAATCCGTGGTCAGCACCCTGGAGGTGCTGCTGGGCGGCAGCGCCATCTCCGGCCTGTTCACCACCCGGTCCGCCCTGAGCTTCCTAGTGTTCACCCTGCTGTATACCCCCTGCGTGGCGGCGGTGGCCACCATCCGCCGGGAGCTGGACTCCTCCCTGAAGACCCTGGGCGTGGTGGCCATGCAGTGCGGCGTGGCCTGGCTGGCTTCCCTGGCCATGTACGCCATCGCGGGGCTATTCTGATTTTGTCCAAAAAGGCAAAGCCTTTTTGGACAATAGGCTTGCAGTCTGCCGCGCGCATAATTTGTTCGCTGAAAGCAAACAAATTCCACACTTGCAGACTGAGAAGTGTTTTTTGCGACGTACACGCCGCCGCAAAAAACGGATTGCACTTGCTTTGCCGCCTGCGGGCGGCAAACTCTGCGAGGCTTTTGTCCCAAAAGGGCATTGCCCTTTTGGGACAGCAAAAAAATCCCCGGCTGCCTGGCAGCCGGGGATTTTTGCTATGCGGTTTTATGCGCCGAAGGGGTTCAGCACTTCTCGTAGATGGTGGCAACGCCCATGCCGCCGCCGATGCACAGGGTGGCCAGGCCGCGCTTGGCCTCGGGACGCTTCTGCATCTCGTGCAGCAGGGTGACGATGATACGAGCGCCGGAAGCGCCCACGGGGTGGCCCAGAGCGATGGCGCCGCCGTTGACGTTGACCTTGCTCATGTCGAAGTGCAGCTCGCGGGCCACAGCGATGGACTGGGCGGCAAAGGCCTCGTTGGCCTCCACCAGGTCGATGTCGTCGATGGTCAGGCCGGCCTTCTTCAGAGCCTGGCGGGAAGCGGGCACGGGGCCCACGCCCATGATCTTGGGATCCACGCCGCCCTGGCCCCAGCCGATGAGCTTGGCCATGGGCTTCAGACCGTACTTCTCCACGGCCTCGCCGGAAGCCAGCACGATGGCGGCAGCGCCGTCGTTGATGCCGGAGGCGTTGGCAGCGGTGACACGGGGCTGACCCTTATCGGCGGCTTCCTGGATACCGGTGGGCTCAAAGGTGTTCACCACCTGGGGATTGGGGGACTCGGGGCTGACGGGGAACGCGCCGCGCAGCTTGGCGATGCCTTCCTTGGTGGCGCCGGCCTTGGGATACTCATCCTTGGCGAAGGGGACCATTTCCTTCTTGACCTTGACCATCACGGGGACGATCTCGTCGTCGAAGCGGCCGGCCTTCTGGGCGGCCTCGGTCTTCTGCTGGGAGGCGGCGGCGAAGGCGTCCTGCTCCTCGCGGGTGATGCCCCAGATGTCGTTGATGTTCTCGGCGGTGGTGCCCATGTGATAGTTGTTATAAGCGTCCCACAGACCGTCCTTGATCATGGTGTCCACCAGCTTCTTGTCGCCCATGCGAGCGCCCCAGCGGGCGTCCAGGGAGGCGAAGGGAGCGGCGCTCATGTTCTCGGTGCCGCCGCAGACCACCACGTCGGAATCACCGGCCAGGATGGAGCGGGCGCCCTCGATGACGGACTTCATGCCGGAGCCGCAGACCATGCCCACGGTGTAAGCGGGAACGGAGTAGGGGATACCGGCCTTGATGGCCACCTGGCGGGCGACGTTCTGGCCCTGGGCAGCGGTCAGGATGCAGCCGAACATGACCTCATCCACGTTTTCGGGGGCGATATTGGCGCGCTTGAGGGCCTCCTTCACCACCACGGCGCCCATCTCGGCGGCAGGGGTGTTCTTCAGGGAACCGCCGAAGGAGCCGATAGCGGTACGGCAGCAATTGACGACATACAGATCTTTCATGATGGAATTTTCCTCCTACATTTTGTTTTAGGGTTCTACTCTGTACCTATATCGTAGTCATTTTCGACCGAATAGTCAACCCCAGAATTGCTCCGAATCGCAAAAATCGTGGAACTGAACAGGATTTGACCGGATTTCTTTGGTGGTTTGACTAAAAATTAACAAGCTGGTTAATTTTATGACAAGGCCGCCCGGGCCTCCTGGAGCTTGGTATAGAAGTCGCCCACGTTGAGCTTGTTATACAGGCGGGTGTTGTAGTCCACCTGGGCGTTTGCCACGGCGTCCTTGATCCGGGTTTCAAACAGGGCGTTTACCACGGCGGACCGGTTCAGCTCCCGGCCCACCGCCACATACAGGGCGTTATCGGTCTCGATGACGCCGCTGACCTGGCCCGGCTCCAGGGCCGCCACGGCGGCGGCCAGGGTCTCGCCCATGTCCCCGGCGGAGGCGGTGACTCCCTCCTCCGTCACGTTCTCCATGCCCAGCTGGGACGCCAGGTCCAGATAGGTGGCGGCAACGTCCTGGGAATCCCGCAGCTGCTGGGCGAAGCTCTCCGCCGCCAGGCGGGTGTTGTCATCGTCCTCGCCGTCCAGGGGCCAGTACAGCAGCAGACAGGTGGCGTAGCCGCTGTCCTTGGCCAGGGCGTCGATGTCCTCCTGGGCGGGATACAGGGCGCTTCCTTCGGTGCAGAAGGCCTGACGCACCCCGGCGTACAGATAGTACCCCTGGTTGATGCTGTCGAACATGGTCTCCGACACGCCCATGCCCTGGATCTGCTTGAGATAGGCCTCCTGGCTGCCGTAGTAGTTGATATACTGCTGGCGCTGCTTTTCCAGGGCCTCCCGGTCAGAGTCGGTCAGGGTCACGTTCCCCTGCCTGGCCCACTGGCGGATCACGGCGTACAGCTTCACCGTCTCCAGGGCGTCCTGCCTGGCATAGGCCCCGTAGGTCATGCCGTCGGACAGCTCCGCGTCAAAGTCCAGGTCCGACACGTTGGCCGACAGATACTCGCAGTCGTAGGCCACCCAGTACAGATACTCCTCGGCGTCGATGGTCTCGCCGTTGACGGTCAGCAGCTCCGCGTCCGGCCGGATGCCAGAGGCCTGGTAAAACAGGCCGTCGCTGCGGTGGCCGTTGGTAAGGATCCCGCTGGCGGAGATCACCGCCACCAGCGCCACGGACAGGACCACCGAGGCGGCCAGACGGATCAGGGATTTTTTCATGTTGCTCCTCCTTCATGGGCTTTGCCCAGTTCTTCTTTTTTCAGCCGCAGCTCCTCCGTCAGCTTCCCGGCGGCGGCCAGGGCGTCCTCCCCCGGGGAGAGGTGCAGCTGCAGCCGGGGCGGCTCTCCGGCGGACAGCCGCAGGCGGCTGCGATAGCCCGGCATGGTGCACACGGCCATCAGACTGGGCACATCCACCCGGCTGTCAAAGGTGAAGGCCACCACACCGGCCTTCTGGGTGATATCGGTGATGAACACCTCCGCCGCCGCGGCCCGCAGCAGGGCCACGTCCAGCAGGGCCATCACCGCCTTGGGCGGGTCGCCGTAACGGTCCGTCAGCTCGTCCACCAGGTCCGAGGCCTCCTCGGTGGTGCGGATGGCCGCCATCCGGCGGTACAGGTCCATCCGCTGCCGGGGGGAGGACACATATTTTTCCGGAATGTGGGCCGAGGTGGCCAGGTCCGCCGAGCAGTCGGGTCGGATGTCCCGGCCCCGGCCCTGCTGCTCCAGCACCGCGTCGTTCAGCAGCTTCAGATACATATCATAGCCCACGCTCATGAGATAGCCGGACTGCTCCGGCCCCAGCAGGTTGCCCGCCCCCCGGATCTCCAGGTCCCGCATGGCGATGCGGAAGCCGGAGCCGAAGGTGACGTACTCCCGGATGGCGGACAGCCGCTTGGAGGCCACCTCCGTCAGCACCTTCCCGGGGCGGTAGGTCAGATACGCATAGGCCCGGCGGGCGCTGCGGCCGATGCGGCCCCGGATCTGGTGCAGCTGGGACAGGCCCAGCCGGTCCGCGTCCTCGATGATCAGGGTGTTCACGTTGGGGATGTCGATGCCGGTTTCGATGATGGTGGTGCACACCAGCACCTGGATTTCGCCGTCGGCCATCTGCTGCATCACGGAGCTGAGCTCCCGCTCGGCCATTTTCCCGTGGGCGATGCCGATGGCCACGTCCTCCCCCAGCCACTGGCGCAGCCGCCCGGCGGTGGACTCGATGTTCTCCACCCGGTTGTGCAGGTAGTACACCTGCCCGCCCCGGCTCAGCTCCCGGCGGATGGCCTCGGCGATGACGGGCCACTCATGCTCCACCACATAGGTCTGCACCGGCTGGCGGTCGTGGGGCGGCTCCTCGATGGTGCTCATGTCCCGGATGCCGGACAGGGCCATGTTCAGGGTCCGGGGGATGGGGGTGGCGGACAGGGTCAGGGTGTCCACCTGTTTGGCCCGCTCCCGGAGCTTTTCCTTGTGGGTCACGCCGAAGCGCTGCTCCTCATCGATGACCAGCAGACCCAGGTCGTGAAACTGCAGGTCCTTCTGCAATAGCTTGTGGGTGCCGATCAGCAGGTCCACCTTTCCCGCCTGGGTCCGGGCCAGGATGTCCCGCACCTGGGCCGGGGTCCGGAACCGGGACAGCACCTCGATGTTCACCGGGAAGGAGCGGAAGCGGTTCACCGCCGTGGCATAGTGCTGCTGGGCCAGAACGGTGGTGGGCACCAGAATGGCGGCCTGCTTGCCGTCCATGATGCACTTCATCACCGCCCGCAGGGCCACCTCGGTTTTGCCGTAGCCCACGTCGCCGCACAGCAGCCGGTCCATGGGCCGGGGCTGCTCCATGTCGGCCTTGATGTCCCGGATGGCCTGCAGCTGGTCGTCGGTCTCCGCATAGGGGAAGGCGTCCTCAAACTCCTGCTGCCAGGGGCTGTCCGGCGAGAAGGCATGGCCTGCCAGCCGCTGCCGCTGGGCATACAGCCGGATCAGCCCCTCCGCCAGGTCCTTGGCGGCGGCCTTGGCCTTCCGGGTGGTCTTGGCCCACTCGGTGCCCCCCAGCTTGTTGAGCTTGGTGCGCTCGTTGTCCTCGCCGGGGCCGATATACTTGCTGACCAGGTCCAGGGACGTGGCCGGGACGTACAGCACGTCCTGCCCGGCGTAGGCGATCTTGATATAGTCCTTCTCCACCCCGTCCACCGGCAGGCGCAGCATGGCCACGAACCGGCCGATGCCGTGGTGGGCATGGACCACCAGGTCTCCGGGGGTCAGGTCCGTATAGGACTGGAGCTTCTGCTGATTGCTGTCCCGCTTGGGCCGGGGCTTTTTACTCCGGCCGGACAGGGGCGTGGTCAGCTGCCCCTCCGTCAGCACCGCCAGCCGCCCCTCCGGATATTCGCACCCGGCGGACAGGGCGCCCACGGCAATGAGCACCGTGCCCTTTTCCGGGGACTTTTCCCCGGACAGGTCCACGGCGGCGGGGATTTTCCGGTCCGCCAGCATCTGCTGCAAGTTCCGGGCCCGGACCTCGCCGCCGCACAGCACCATCACCCGATAGCCTGCGGTGAGATAGTGGGTCAGGTCCGTGCAGGCCAGCTCCAGGGATCCGCCGTAGCTGGACAGCTGCTTGGCCGTCAGCTGTAACAGGTCCTTGGGAGCCAGCAGCTGCCGGCCGGTGGTGAGGCTGTCCAGCTGCACCGTGGGGCGCTTTTCCAGCCGGGCCGCCAGCTCCTGCTCCGAGGCGGCGAAATCCGCCAGCTCCCCGGCCAGGAAGCCCGCCTCCATTCCGGCGGACACGTCCTCCCTCAGCTGCCACAGCCAGCCCCGCAGGGCCTCCGCCGTCCGGCCGCTTTCCTCCACGCATACCAGGGCGTTTTCGGGCAGATAGTCCAGGGCCGTGGTCTTTTCCGGATACACCGCCGCCAGGCACCGGTCCGGGCCGTTGGGGGCCATGCCCTGGCGCAGACGGGCGGCGTCGGCGGTCAGCAGCTCCCGCAGGGCCTGGGTGTCCTGCCTCCGGGCCAGGCGCTTCACCGCGGCCTCCAGCCGCCGGGCCGCCTGCTCCGCCTGGCCCTCCTGCCAGGCCGGCAGCACCTCCGCCGCCGGAAGCAGCAGGGCCTCCCGGCGGTTTTCCACCCGCCGCTGGGTGGCGGCGTCAAATATGCCCAGGGAGTCGATCTCGTCGTCGAAAAATTCGCAGCGCACCGGCTGCTCCATCCCCGGGGAGAACACGTCCAGGATGCCGCCCCGCAGGGCGAACTGTCCCGGGCCCTCCACCTGGTCGCACCGGGTGTATCCGGCTCCGGCCAGCCGCCGGGCCAGGTCCCCCAGGTCCCACCGCTGGCCCACGGCCAGGGTCAGGGCCGTCCGCTCCAGCACCCGGGGCGGGATGCACCGCTGCACCAGGGCCTCCGGGGTGGTCACCACCACGGGGCTGCTTCCCAGGCGGTACAGGGCCGCCAGCCGCTGGTTTTCCCATTGACGGCTGGCCTCCATGGGCCGCCACTGCAGCTCCCGGGCCGGCAGCACCAGCGGCTCCTCCCCGGTGAGCACCCGCAGGTCACCGGCCTGCCGCCGGGCCTCCCGCTCGTCAGGACACAGCACCACCAGCGGCCGCCGGGTCTTCAGATGCAGGGCAGCCTCCACCTGGGCCCGGTGCACCGGGCTTACGCCGGTGATCAGCACCGGGCTTACGCCGTTTTCTACGTCCTCTGTCAGCTGCCGCACCTCCGTCAGGCTCAGCAGCTCCTTCATCAGCGCCTTCACCGGGCACCTCCCTTCCTCCGCAGCGCGCTCGGGGGCGTATACGACTGTAGTATACGCCCCGAAGCTGTAACAGAACTTAAAAGTATCAATTGAACCGATTCATGGCCCGGTCGATGCCCTCTGTGATCAGGGCCTTGGCCGCCTCGCCTGCCCGGTCCAGGGCGTCCTCCACCGCCGTCCGGTCCTCACCCATGGGCTTGCCCATGACCCAGTCCACCATGTCGTGCTCCCCGGGCCGGGGGGAGCCTACCCCCACCTTGATGCGGGGGAACCGGTCGGTGCCCAGGTGCTGGATGATATTCTTCAGGCCGTTGTGTCCTCCGGCGCTGCCGCCGCCCCGGATCCGCAGCTTCCCGGCAGGCAGGGACACGTCGTCGCTGATGACCAGCACATGGTCCGCCGGGATCTTATAAAACCGGGCCGCCTCGCCCACGGACTCGCCGGACAGGTTCATATAGGTCTGGGGCTTCATCACCAGCACCTGCTGGTCCCCCGCCTTCCACTGGCCGGTCCAGGCCCGGAAGCGCAGCTTATTGAAGCGGAAGCCCTCCCGGTCCGCCAGACGGTCCAGGGCCATAAAGCCCATGTTGTGCCGGGTGGCGGCATACTGAGTCCCGGGGTTCCCCAGGCCCACCAGCAGCCAGCTGATCCCGCCGCCGCTGCGATGAAAAAACATAGCGTCACATCCCCCTGTATCGGAAAACTGCCGGTAAAAATAACCGGGCGAAAAAATCGCCCGGTTATTATATCACAAAAATGCTCAGTTGAACAGCTTGGCAATGGAAATTTCCTGATAGATCCGCTCGATGGCCTCGCCGAACATGGGAGCCACGGACAGATACTTGATCTTGCTGCACCCGGCGCCCTGGGTCTCCGGAATGGTGTTCAGCAGGGCCAGCTCCGTGATGTTGCTGCCCTCCAGCCGCTCCAGAGCCGGGCCGGACAGCACGCCGTGGCTGGCGCAGGCATACACGTTCCTGGCGCCGCCCACCTCCACGATGGCCTTGGCGGCGTTGCACAGGGAACCGGCGGTATCCACCATGTCGTCAAACAGGATGCAGTCCTTGCCGGCCACGTCGCCGATGACGTTCATAACCTCGCACTGGTTGGCCTTCTGGCGGCGCTTATCCACGATGGCCAGGTTCATGTGCAGCTTCTGGGCGAAGGTCCGGGCCCGGGCCACGGAGCCCACATCGGGGGACACCACCACCATGTCCTCGGCCCGCTCGCCGAACTTCTTGGCGTAGTAGTCCACAAAGACGGGGTTACCAAGCAGATTGTCCACGGGGATGTCGAAGAAGCCCTGGATCTGGCTGGCGTGCAGGTCCATGGTCAGCACCCGGTCCGCACCTGCGGCCACGATCATGTTGGCCACCAGCTTGGCGGAGATGGGATCGCGGCTCTTGGCCTTGCGGTCCTGGCGGGCATAGCCGAAATAGGGGATCACGGCGGTGATGCGCCCGGCGGAGGCCCGGCGGCAGGCGTCGATCATGATCAGCAGCTCCATGAGGCTGTCATTGACGGGCTTGCAGGTGGAGTTGATGAGAAACACGTCGCTGCCGCGGACGGTTTCGTACAGGGAGACGGACACCTCGCCGTCGGCGAAGGTCTTTACCTCGGACTCGCCCAGCTTGGTGCCGATGATCTGGCAGATCTCCTTTGCCAGAGCGGGATTGGAGTTACCGGTGAACACCTTGATGTCCTTGCCATGAGAAATCATTTCTTTACACACTCGCTTTCTATCTTACTCAAAAAAATCTCTCTTGGTACTGATCTATCTGAGACGGCTGACGCCGATACTCACTTCAAATTTTCAAAAAAATTTTTTGAAAATTTGCGTGCGGTTTTTCAGAACTTAAAAAGTTCTGAAAAACCTGTGATTGCAAACGAAAGACACCCCTGATGGGTTTCTTTCGTAACGATCTTCCTTTCCGATGGCGGAAGATTTCCGGGCTTTTCGACAGCCTCACTTGTCCTTTTTCCACAGGCTGTGCAGGCGGTCGGCCCAGCCGGGCTTGTTGGTCTGCCTCGCCCGGGCGATGGCCAGCGCCCCATCGGGCACGTCGTCGGTAACGGTGGACCCGGCGGCGGTATAGGCCCGGTCCCCCACGGTAACCGGCGCGATGAGGTTGGTGTTGCAGCCCAGGAACACGTCGTCGCCGATGGTGCAGCGGAACTTTTTGTGGCCGTCGTAGTTGGTGGTGACGGTGCCGCAGCCGAAGTTCACCCGCTGGCCCACATCGCTGTCGCCCACATAGGTCAGGTGGCTGATCTTGGTGCCGTCGCCGATGACGGAGTTCTTCACCTCCACAAAGTCCCCCACCCGGCAGTGGTCGCCGATGGTGCACCCCGGCCGCACATAGGTGAAGGGCCCCACGGTGGTGTCGCTTCCCACGGTGCTCTCATTGAGCTGGGAGGCATTCACGGTGGTGCGCTGGCCGATCCGGCAGTCCCGGACCATGGAATTGGGGCCGATCTCGCAGCCCGTAGCGATGGCGGTGTGTCCCCGCAGGATGGTCCCCGGCAGCAGGGTGACGCCGGAAGCCACGGAGCACCGGGGGTCCACATAGGTGGCGGCGGGGTCCACCACGGTGACCCCGTTTTCCGCCAGCCGCCGCAGGATCAGCTCCCGGGCGTCCGGCATGGCCGCCGCCAGCGCCGCCGCCGAGTCAAAGGGCCGGAAGGCCGGGGCCAGCGTCTGGAGCCCCCACAGGGAGCGGACGCCTGCCGCCTCCGCCGGGCAGTCGGTCAGAGGGGTCCCAGCCCGCAGCCGGGCCAGCAGCACCTGGCTGTCGGCGGCATACACGCTGCGTCCGTCCTCCGGGCCGTATACCGGCACCACCGGCCCGGGGACCATTACCACGTCCCCGCCGGCGGCGGAAAGGGCCGCCTCCGCATGGTCAAAAAACGTCACGTCACAGCCCGGCAGGTCGTCCAGGACCTCCTGACGCCACTTATCCGGGCAGACAATAAAATACCGCTGCACGCCGCAGTCCATAAGCTCCTGCGCCGCCCAGGTCAGCACCGGGCAGAACAGAACAGGCTGCAGCATCAGCGGCTTATCCTGGGGGGCCAGAGCACCCTTCAGGTCGAAAATCGCAATTTCACAATTCACGGGAACCATCCCCCTTTCTATAATCCATCCCATTATATCATGCTCTGCGTGAAAATCCAGTATTTTTGCGTTTTTTTCTGGCAATAATTTTTCCGGTCTGCAAAATCTGCTGCAAAATCCGGAAATCCCATACAATTCACAGATGGTTTTTTGTCGTTTTAAGAAAAAATGCCCAAAATTTACAATTTCCGGTTGCATTCTTTAGGGAATTGCATTACAATAGGCTGGTCATGTCAGGCAAAGGCCGAAGGGAGGGGCGGGAAAATGGTGCATATTGTTCTGGTTGAGCCGGAAATCCCCCAGAATTGCGGGAATATCGCCCGCACCTGTGCCGCCACCGGCTGCGACCTGCACCTGATCCGCCCTCTGGGCTTCGACATCTCTGACCGGGCCGTGAAGCGGGCCGGACTGGACTACTGGCACCTGGTGTCCGTGTATGACTACGAAAACCTGGAGGAATTCTTCCTGCGGCACCCGGAGGCGGCGGAGGACCTGTGGCTGGCCACCACCAAGGCCCCCCAGGACTACTGCCAGGCCCGGTTCCGGGAGGGGTGCTGGCTGTTTTTCGGCAAGGAGACGGCGGGCCTGCCGGAGGCGTTCCGCCTGGCCCACTATGACCGCTGCATCCGCCTGCCCATGGTCTCCCCGGCCCGGAGCCTGAACCTCAGCAACTCCGTGGCGGTGCTGACCTATGAGGCTCTGCGCCAGCAGGGCTTCCCCGGCCTGCTGCACTGCGGCGAAATGGCCGATTGATCCCGCGTATTATTTTCATAAAGGAGCGACCGATATGAATTACAATAAGAAAACCATCATGGACGTGGACGTGGCAGGGAAGAAGATCCTGCTGCGCTGCGACTTCAACGTGCCCCAGGACAAGGAGACCCACGCCATCACCAGCGACAAGCGCATCGTGGCCAGCCTTCCCACCATCCGGTATCTGCTGGAGCGTGGGGCGGCGGTGATCGCCTGCTCCCACCTGGGCAAGCCCAAGGGCCAGTGGAAGGACAGCCTGACCCTCCGGCCGGTGGCGGAGCGTCTGAGCCAGCTGCTGGGCCAGGAGGTCATCTTCGCCCAGGACATCGTGGGCGAGGACGCCAAGGCCAAGGCGGCGGCCCTGCAGGGCGGCCAGATCATGCTGCTGGAGAATCTGCGCTTTGACCCCCGGGAGGAGAAGAACGACCCGGAGTTTGCCCGGGAGCTTGCCTCCATGGCGGAGCTGTATGTGTCCGACGCCTTCGGCACCGTGCACCGGGCCCACGCCTCCACCGCCGGTGTGGCGGCGTTCCTGCCTGCCGTGTCCGGCCTGCTGGTGGCCCGGGAGCTGGAGATCATGGGCGGCGCTCTGGAGAATCCCAAGCGTCCCTTCGTGGCGGTGCTGGGCGGAGCCAAGGTGTCCGACAAGATCGGCGTCATCAACAACCTGCTGGAAAAGGCCGACACCATCATCATCGGCGGCGGCATGGCCTATACCTTTGCCCGGGCCCAGGGCGGCTCCATCGGCAAGAGCCTGTGTGAGCCGGATAAGCTGGACTACGCCCTTCAGATGATCCAGAAGGCCAAGGACCGGGGCGTGCAGCTGCTGCTGCCCACCGACACCGTGGCCGCGGCGGAGTTCTCCGCCGACGCCGACAGCCTGGTGGTCCCCACCGACGCCATCCCCGACGACATGGAGGGCCTGGACATCGGCCCCGAGACCATCCGCACCTTCTGCGCCGCCGTCCGGGGCGCGGGCACCGTGGTGTGGAACGGCCCCATGGGCGTGTTTGAGTTTGAGAAGTTCGCCGCCGGCACCCGGGCCATGGCCCAGGCCCTGGCCGGCAGCGGGGCCATCACCATCGTGGGCGGCGGCGACAGCGCCGCAGCCGTGGAGCAGATGGGCTTCGCCGAAAAGATCACCCACATTTCCACCGGCGGCGGCGCTTCCCTGGAGTTCCTGGAGGGCATCGAGCTGCCGGGCGTGGCCTGCCTGCTGGATAAATGACACCAAAGGGGAAACTTTTCACCCTTTTGAAATATAGATAAGAGGAGTAAGAATCGCTATGAATCGCAGATACCGCAAGACCATCATCGCCGGCAACTGGAAAATGAACATGACCGCCAGCGATACCAAGAAATTTGCCGACGACATTAAGGCCATCATGCCCCGCGCCAAGTGGTGCGACGTGGTGGTGTGCGTCCCCTTCGTGAATATTCCCGCCGCCCTGAAGGCCTTCAAGGACCTGCGCATCTCCGTGGGCGCGCAGAACATGTTCTATGAAAAGTCCGGTGCCTACACCGGCGAGGTTTCCGCCGACATGCTCAAGGACCTGGGCGTCAAATACGTCATCATCGGCCACTCCGAGCGCCGCCAGTATTTCGGCGAAACGGATTTCACCGTCAACAAGAAGGTCCTGGCCGCTCTGGAGGCGGGTCTGCATCCCATCATCTGCGTGGGCGAGAGCCTGGAGCAGCGGGAGCTGGGCATCACCATGGAGCTCATCGCCCTGCAGGTGAAGTCCGCCCTGGCCGGCGTCCCCGCCGAGAAGCTGCGCAAGTGCGTCATCGCCTATGAGCCCATCTGGGCCATCGGCACCGGCAAGACCGCCACCGCCGAGCAGGCCGCCGAGGTCTGCACCTCCATCCGCACCACCGTGCGGCATCTGTACGGGGCCCGCATCGCCCGCTCCATCACCATTCAGTACGGCGGCTCCATGAAGCCCGGCAACGCGGCGGAGCTGCTGGCCCAGCCCGATATCGACGGCGGCCTCATCGGCGGCGCTTCCCTGAAGCCTGCCGACTTTGTGGAGATCATCAACGCCGCCAACCAGGACTAAGCGAATCGACAGGAGGTTCCGCAATGAACAAGGCGCCTACTACCCTGATCATCATGGACGGCTTCGGCCTCACCGGCCCCGGCCCCGGCAACGCCGTGAGCCTGGCCCAGACGCCCCAGCTGGACCGGCTTTTCGCCGAATATGCCCACACCACCCTGTCCGCCAGCGGCCTGGACGTGGGTCTGCCCGCCGGGCAGATGGGCAACAGCGAGGTGGGCCACACCAACATCGGCGGCGGCCGGGTGGTGTTCCAGGATCTGCCCCGCATCTCCCGGGCCATCGACGACGGCAGCTTCTTTGAAAACGCCGCCTACAACAAGGCCATGGACGACTGCCTGGAAAAGGGCTCCAGCCTGCACCTGTACGGGCTTCTGTCCGACGGCGGCGTCCACTCCCACATCCAGCACCTGTACGCCCTGCTGCAAATGGCCAAGAACAAGGGCCTGACCCGGGTGTATGTCCACGCCTTCCTGGACGGCCGGGACGTATCCCCCACCAGCGGTAAGGACTTCGTCTCCGCCTGCCGGGATAAGTGCCAGGCCCTGGGCGTGGGCAAAATCGCCACCGTTATGGGCCGGTATTACGCCATGGACCGGGACAACCGCTGGGAGCGGGTGCAGCTGGCCTATGACGCCATGGTCTACGGCGAGGGCATCCAGAATCCCGACCCCGTGGACGCCGTGGCCCAGTCCTATGCCAACGACGTCACCGACGAGTTTATGGAGCCGGTGGTCTGCGACCCGGAGGGCACCATTTCCGACAACGACAGCATCATTTTCTTCAACTACCGTCCCGACCGGGCCCGGGAGATCACCCGGGCCATTGTGGACCCGGATTTCGACGGCTTCCAGCGGGAGTACTTCCCCACCACCTACGTCTGCAACACCGAGTACGACGCCTCCATGCCCAACGTGCTGGTGGCCTGGCCCCGGATCCCGGTGAAAAACGGCCTGGGCGAGTACCTCAGCTCCATGGGCCTGACCCAGCTGCGCATCGCCGAAACGGAGAAGTACGCCCACGTCACCTTCTTCTTCAACGGCGGCGTGGAGAAGCAGTACCCCGGCGAGGACCGGGTGCTGGTGCCCTCCCCCAAGGTGGCCACCTACGATCTCCAGCCCGAGATGAGCGCCTATGAGGTGTGCGACAAGTGCATCGAGCGCATCAACTCCGGCGCGTATGACGTGATCATCCTGAACTTCGCCAACTGCGACATGGTGGGCCACACCGGCGTCCTCCAGGCCGCCGTCAAGGCCGTGGAGACGGTGGACGAGTGCGTGGGCCGGGTGGTAGAGGCCACCCTGAAAATGGGCGGCATCGCCATGGTCACCGCTGACCACGGCAACGCCGAGGTCATGCTCCAGCCCGACGGCAGCCCCATGACCGCCCACACCACCAACCTGGTGCCCTTCATCCTGTGCGGCGCAGGCAACGAGCTGCGCCCGGGCCGCCTGGCGGACATCGCCCCCACCATCCTGGATGTGATGGGCCTGGCCGCCCCCCAGGAGATGGACGGCCAGACGCTGATTGTGAAGTAAATCATCGTTAAAATAACACACTCCCGACCACCGGCCGGGAGTGTGTTATTTTGGCGTTTGGTGTGTATTGGCGGTGATCCTCCAACAATATATCCCGCAGGGCGGGGCCTTACCCCTGGTTCAGCGATGCGAACAGGGTCTCCAGGGCGTCCTGGGTATAGACATAGGCTTCAAAGGAACTATTCTTCCGCTCCCCGGAGGAAAGACTCTCCGCCAGCAGGGCGTCCGTCTTTTCCAGGTCTGCCCGCAGCTCCTTCACGGTGTCCTCCGGCATCCGGGACAACGGCTGCTCCAAGGCGGAATCCCCGGTCTCCTGCTCCCGCATGCTCATCAGGCCGAACCGGTCCAGATAATACCGGGTGCCGTCCACCGCGTCGGCGGCATACAGCACGGTGGAAAAGCTGCCCACGCTCTGATAGGCGTCGGGATAGTCGGCGTCGGCCTTCCGCAGAAACACCAGCAGCTCATTGCCGCAGGTATACAGCGGATAGTCCTCATAGATCCCTGCGGACCCGCCGTTCTGCATCAAGGTGAACTCCCGGGGCAGATCGCCCTTGTAGGATTTCACCACGGCGGCCTTGTAGAAGGTGATGGGAAATCCCCCATCCTGTTCTCCCAGCCAGTCGCCCACCCGGACCAGCGCCACGGCGTCGGCCTCCTGAAAAGCCTCCGCAGCGGAATAGGACCTGAGCAAGGACGCCTCGCCAATGGCCTCCCCGATGCGGACGGGAGGCTCTGTCCCCCGGCCAGAGCAAGCGGTCAGCAGCACCAGCGCCGCCGCCAGCAGAAAAGTGAAAATCCTGCGTTTCATCGTCTGGTTCTCCTTTCCTGTTCCCTGTGGTTTACTTCGTATGGTATGCTGTTTTCAGCATACCATACCCGCAGCGGTTTTGTCAATTGAGGTGGCCGTTTTTTTGCATTTAACTAATTTTATGTGCGATTTTAAGTAAATTGCATTCTCTCCCAGCCGGGTCAGTACACGTTTCTTTCCGCCTGGAAACCGTTCCAGGCGGGGACCACCCGCACCACCGGCCAGGGCGCGCTGTCCCGGCTTGTCTCGGGAACATCCCGGGGCCGTCCCAGGGTCAGCGCAGCCAGCAGCAGCCCGCACAGGGCCAACCCCGCCGCCACGATCCATTGCTTTCTCTTGTGCATAGAATTCCTCCTTTTCCTCCTTGGGCCCGCCTTATATCAGGTCCCGGCGGATGCCCTCCGTGATCCGGTACATATCCTCCAGTGTGTTCATGCGCACGATCTGCTCCTTGTAATATCCCGCGTGGGGCACGCCCTTGAGATACCAGGCGTACTGCTTCCGGGCCTCCAGAATGGCGATGTGCTCCCCCTTGTCCCGGGCCGCCAGCTCGATCTGCCGCACGGCGGTGTCGCACCGCTGGGCCAGGGGCGGCAGCGGCGGGATGGGCTGCCCCTCCAGCGCCGCCTGGGCCTGCTGAAACAGCCAGGGATTGCCCAGACAGCCCCGGCCGATCATCACGGCGTCGGCCCCGGTGAAGTGCAGGATCTTCACGGCGTCCTCCGCCGAAAACACGTCGCCGTTGGCCATCACCGGAATGGACACCGCCGCCTTCACCTGGCGGATGGTGACCCAGTCCGCCTGCCCGGCGTACATCTGGGCCCGGGTGCGGCCATGGACCGCCAGGGCCGACACCCCCGCCTGCTCCAGCATCTGTGCCAGCTCCACAGCGTTGATGCTGCCCTTGTCCCAGCCCCGGCGCATTTTCACCGTCACCGGCACCGGCGAGGCCTCCACCACCGCCTGGGCGATCCGGGCGGCCTTCTCCGGGTCCCGCATCAGGGCGCTGCCGTCGCCGTTGGAGACGATCTTCCCCACCGGGCAGCCCATGTTGATGTCGATCAGGTCCGCCCCGGAGATCTCCGCCGCGATGCATGCGGCCTCCGCCATGCACACGGGGTCGCTGCCGAAAATCTGGGCGCTGGCCGGGTGCTCCCCGGGGGACAGCTTCAGCAGGCCCCGGCTCTTTTTGTCCTGATAGCACAGGGCCTTGGCGCTGACCATCTCCGTGACCGTCAGGCCCGCCCCCAGCTCCCGGCAGATCAGCCGGAAGGCCAGGTCCGTCACCCCCGCCATGGGGGCCAGCACCAGCCGCGAGGGCACCTCCACCGTTCCGATTTTCATCCCGCATCCCTCCCTTTTCGGGTATTTTTCGCCCAGTATATCACAGATTGCTTCAAAAAGGAAGCCTTTCTTGCTTTTTCCCCGGTTTTATGCTACAATCTCGCCAATCTGATGATTATGGAGGTGTCTCTATGCCGATGAAATGTCCCTTCTGCGGGGAAGAAATGACTCCGGGCGTCATCCAGAGCCGGGACGGCGTATACTGGTCCCGGGAAGCCGGTGCTGTGGCTGCGCTGGCCGGGCTGAAGAAGGATGCCATCACGCTGGCGGATTCCGGTTCGTCCGTTTTCGGCGGCGCAGCTGCGGAAGCATTCAACTGCCCTCGCTGCAAAAAAATCATCCTGGACTACTCCGTTCGCCATCTCCCGCTATAAAATTCCGAATTTTCCCTTGCAAAACCCGAAAATTGGTGTTATCATACCCTACGTCAACAGGGGAGCTCGCCGGAGCGGGCTGAGAGTGGGCTGTCATCGCCCTGACCCTTCAACCTGATTTGGATAATGCCAACGTAGGGACATACCGGCGCAGCGCACGAATAACGCATTGCGGATATGCCTTTTACCGGGCATATCCGCATTTTTTGCTGTAAGGAGTGTATTTTTATGCTGGGTATTTGCCTGGACAGCGTCCGCCGCACGGTGCCGCTGGTCCACAACATCACCAATTATGTCACCGTCAACGATGTGGCCAACATTCTGCTGGCCTGCGGCGGCAGTCCCATTATGTCCGACGAGCCGGAGGACGTGGAGGACATCACCTCCATCTGCGGCGGCCTGAACATCAACATCGGCACCCTGAACCAGCGGAGCATCCAGGGGATGCTCCGGGCCGGGAAGAAGGCGGCGCAGCTGCACCATGTGCTGCTGCTGGACCCCGTGGGGGCCGGCGCCTCCGCCCTGCGCACCAACACCGCCGTGGACCTGATGGAGCAGCTGCCCTTCACCGTGATCCGGGGCAACATCTCCGAAATCAAGACCCTGGCCCTGGGCAGCGGCAAAACCCGTGGCGTGGACGCCGACGTGTCCGACGCCGTATCCGACGAGAATCTGGATTCCGCCGTGGCCTTTGTCAAGGACTTCGCCCAGCGCAGCCATGCCATCGTGGCCGTCACCGGGGCCATCGACCTGGTCAGCGACGGCCAGTGCTGCTTTGTCATCCGCAACGGCCGGCCGGAGATGGGTAAAATCACCGGCACCGGCTGCCAGCTGTCCGGCATGATGACCGCCTTTGTGGTGGCCAACCCCGACCGGCGTCTGGAAGCCGCCGCCGCTGCCGTGTGCGCCATGGGTCTGGCCGGTGAGATCGGCTGGAGCCGCATGGCCCCGGGGGACGGCAACTCCACCTACCGCAACCGCATCATCGACGCCATCTACAACATGGACGGCGCCGCGCTGGATAAGGGGGCCAAGTATGAAGTGCGCTGAGCAGGATCTGCTGCTGTACGCCGTAACGGACCGCCACTGGCTCAATGGCCGCAGCCTCCGGGACGTGGTGGAGGAGAGCCTGCGGGGCGGCGTCACCATGCTGCAGCTGCGGGAAAAGTCCCTGGCGGAGCCCGCCTTCCTGGCGGAGGCCCGGGAGCTTCAGGCCCTGTGCCGGGACTATCACGTTCCCTTCATCGTCAATGACAACGTGGACATCGCTCTGGCCATGGACGCCGACGGCGTCCACGTGGGCCAGAGCGACATGGAGGCCCTGGACGTCCGGCGGAAGCTGGGGCCGGACAAGATCATCGGCGTATCCGCCCAGACGGTGGAGCAGGCCCTGCTGGCGGAAAAGCACGGGGCCGACTATCTGGGGGTGGGGGCGGTGTTCCCCACCGGCTCCAAGGACGACGCCGACGACGTGTCCTACGACACCCTGCAGGCCATCTGCCGGGCCGTGTCCATCCCCGTGGTGGCCATCGGCGGCATCAGCCTCGGCAATGTGTCTCAGCTTTCCGGCAGCGGCATCTGCGGCATCGCCGTTATCAGCGCCATCTACGGCGCGGCGGATATCCGCCGGGCGAGCCTTGACCTGAAGGCCGCCACGGAGGAGATGCTGCGCTCATGATCCGCGCCGCCATATTCGACCTGGACGGCGTGGTGCTGGACTCCATGTCCATCTGGAGGGACCTGGGAGCCCGGTATCTGCTGCATCGGGGCCTGACGCCGGAGCCGGGCCTGGGGGAGCTTCTGTTCTCCATGAGCATGGAGCAGGGGGCGGACTATCTCCGGACCCACTATCCCCTGCCGCCGGAGGAGGACGTGCTGGCGGACCTCTCCGCCATGCTGCGGGACTTTTACTATAACGAGGTCCCCGAAAAGGACGGAGCCCGAGAGGCCCTGGCGTTTTTACAGGGCCGCGGCGTAACCGTCACCGCCGCCACCTCCAGTCCCCGGACCCATGTGACCCGGGCTCTGGAGCGGCTGGGCCTTCTGCCGTATTTCCGGGCCATTTACACCACCGGCGAGCTGGGCGTCAGCAAGCACCGGCCGGATATCTATCACCTGGCGGCCCAGGGTGTGCCGCCCCGGCAGTGCCTGGTGGCGGAGGACTCCCTCTATGCCCTGCAAACCGCCGCCGCGGCGGGCTATCGCACCGTGGGCATTTTCGATGCCAACGGCGAGGCGGATCAGCAGGGCCTGCGGAATGCGGCGGAGGTATATCTCACCTCCCTGGCCCGGCTCCCCGCCCATTGGGAGCGGCTGAATAACGAAAACTGAATCAAAATGTGTTCCTTCGCGGTGCATTGGGGGCACCACCTTGCATCGCGTTATAAAACTGTGCTGTGTTAACATCGAAAGGAGAAATGAGCATGAAAACAGCATTGACCATTGCCGGAAGCGATTCCAGCGGAGGCGCCGGGATTCAGGCCGATATCAAAACCATGACCGCCAACGGCGTATTCGCCACCTGCGCGGTCACGGCCCTGACGGCCCAGAACACCACCGGCGTCACGGATATTCTGGAGTCCACGCCCCATTTCCTGGCGGAGCAGCTGGACGCCGTATTCACGGACATCGTCCCCGACGCGGTGAAGATCGGCATGGTCTCCTCTGCGGAGCTGATTGCCGTCATCGCGGAAAAGCTCCGGCAGTACGGCGCGGAGCGGGTGGTGGTGGACCCCGTCATGGTGGCCACCTCCGGCGCAAAGCTCCTGCGGGACGACGCCATCCAGGCCCTGACCTCTCAGTTGCTGCCTCTGGCCACGGTCCTGACGCCCAACATCCCCGAGGCGGAGATCCTCTCCGGCCTCCCCATCACCGACGCCGCCGGCATGGAGGCCGCCGCCCGGACCATCAGCCAGCGCTATGGCTGCGCCGTGCTGTGCAAGGGCGGCCACCAGATCAACGACGCCGACGACCTGCTGTGGCGGGACGGCTGCGGCAAGTGGTTCCGGGGCCGGCGCATCCCCAACCCCAACACCCACGGCACCGGCTGCACCCTGTCCAGCGCCATCGCCGCCAACCTGGCCAAGGGCTATGACCTGGACCGGTCCGTGGAGCGGGCCAAGGCCTATATCTCCGGGGCCCTGGCCGCCATGCTGGACCTGGGCCGCGGCTCCGGCCCCATGAACCACATGTTTGACCTGAAGGGAGGGTTCGCGGAATGAAAAAGACCTCCACCTTTCAGAACGCCCTGATCTGGTTCGGGGCAGGCGTCTCCCTGGCGGAGATCCTTACCGGCACGGCCTTCGCCCCTCTGGGCATGGGCAAGGGCCTGCTGGCCATCCTCATCGGCCATGTCATCGGCTGCGGCATGATGCTGCTGGCGGGTCTCATCGGCGGCCGCACCGGCCGCAGCGCCATGGAGACCGTGAAAATGAGCTTCGGCCAGAAGGGCGGCCTGCTGTTCGCCCTGCTGAACGTGCTGCAATTGGTGGGCTGGACCGCCATCATGATCTATGACGGCGCCCTGGCCATCGGCGGCATTTTCGATATCGGCCGCTGGGTGTGGTGCCTGGTCATCGGCGGGCTCATCATCCTATGGATCGTGGTGGGCGTCACCGACCTGGGCTGGATCAACAAGATCACCATGGCCGCCCTGTTTGTGCTGACCCTGGTGCTGTGCAAGGTGATCTTCTTCTCCGGCAGCACCATGGCCGCCCCCAGCGGTGAGGGCCTGACCTTCGGCGCGGCGGTGGAGCTGGCGGTGGCCATGCCCCTGTCCTGGCTGCCCCTGATCAGCGACTATACCCGCCAGGCCCAGAAGCCCGTCCGGGCCACCGTGGCCAGCGTGGTTACCTATGGCCTGGTGTCCTGCTGGATGTACGTCATCGGCATGGGCGCGGCCATCTTCACCGGCGAGTATGACATCGCCGTCATCATGGTGAAGGCCGGTCTGGGCATCGCCGCCCTGGTGATCCTGGTGTTCTCCACCGTCACCACCACCTTCCTGGACGCCTGGTCCGCCGGCATCTCCGCCGAGTCCCTGTCCGGGAAGCTCAGCGGCAAAACCGTGGCCATCGTCACCACCCTGGTGGGCGTGGCCGGGGCCATCCTGTTCCCCATGGACGATATCACCAACTTCCTGTACCTGATCGGCTCCGTGTTCGCCCCCATGATCGCCGTCCAGATCGCGGACCACTTCCTTCTGCGCCGGGACCGCTTCGCCGTGGCCGCCGACGCCCGGAACCTGGTGATCTGGCTCATGGGCTTTGTGGCCTATCGCCTGCTGATGGGGGTAGATACCCCCGTGGGCTATACCCTGCCGGACATGGTGCTGACCATCCTTCTGTGCGTCATCGCGGAGAAGCTGAAGCCCTCCGTGAAGCAGTAACCCCCCTAATAAAAAATGAGAGGCTCCCGCCTCTCATTTTTTCAGACTGTCAAAAAAGCCTCGCAGAGTTCGCGGCCCGCAGGCCGCGAATAAGGTTTGATTCATTTTTCGCGGCGGCGCCCCCCAGGGGGACTTCCGTTGGGCGTGTACGACGCGAAAAATACTTTGCGCGGAGAGAGTGTGTTTTCGCGCATTTTATGCGTGAAAACGCGCGGATCGGAGCGAAAACTCTTTTGTCAAAAAAGGGCACCGCCCTTTTTTGACAAGCTCAAAAATGAGAGGCTCCCGCCTCTCATTTTTTATGCTTATTTCCACTGGAAGGTCACCATGCCATAGACATAGATGAACAGGATGGCCGCCGGGACCACATACCGGAACAGCGGCTTCATCCACGGGCGGACCTTCAGGCCCTGCCCGGCGTTGGCCTCCAGCAGGAAATTGTCCCAGCCCCAGCCGGATTTGTTGCAGCAGAACAGGGCAAGCACCAGGGATCCCAGGGGCAGAATATTGCTGGACACCAGGAAATCCCACAGGTCCAACCAGGCGGTGCCCTCTGCAAAGGGCTGGAAGTGCAGCACGCTGTAGCCCAGTGCCGTGGTCAGCGCCACCAGGAAGATGCCCCCGCCGCAGACCAGGCACCCTACCGGGCGGCTCCAGCCGGTAAGATCCCGCACCATGGCCAGTATCTCCTCGCACACCGCCAGCACCGTGGACAGGGCCGCGAACACCATAAACAGGAAGAACAGGGTTCCCCACCAGCGTCCGCCCTCCATGTGGTTGAACACGGTGGCCATGGTGTCAAACAGCAGGCTGGGCCCGGCGTTTACCTCCACGCCATAGGTGAAGCAGGCCGGGAACATGATCAGTCCCGCCACCACCGCCACAAAGGTGTCCAGCACGATGATGTGCACCGACTCCCCCATCAGGGAGCGCTCTTTTCCGATGTAGCTGCCGAAAATAGCCATGGCACCCATGCCCACGGATAGGGTGAAGAAGGCCTGGTTCATGGCCCCCACCACCACGCTGCCGTTGATTTTGGACAGGTCCGGCACCAGATAGAACCGCAGCCCCTCCGCCGCACCGGACAGGGTGAAGCTGTGCACAGCCAGCACCAGCATCAGCACCAGAAGCAGCATCATCATATATTTGGTGACCCGCTCCAGGCCGCCCTGCAGCCCGAAGCACAGGATGCCGAAGGCCAGCACCACCGTCACCGCCAGATAGGTCACGTTAACCCCCGGGTTTGTAATCATGGACGAAAATCCCAGATCCTGGATATTTCCCGTCAGAAACCGCACAAAATAATACACGATCCACCCGGTGACCACCGTGTAAAACGCCATCAGGGCCACGCTCCCAAAGAACGAAACATACCCATGAATGTGCCATTTCTGGCCTTTTTTCTCCAGTTTTTGATACATTTTGATGGGGCTCGCCTGTGCCGCCCGGCCCACGCTGAACTCCATAATCATGATCGGCAGGCCCAAAATCACCAGGCAGAAAAAATAGAGCAAAACGAAGCCGCCGCCACCGTATTGGCCGCACATCCAGGGAAATTTCCAGACATTTCCGCAGCCAATGGCGCACCCGGCGGACAGCAGGATGAAGCCCAGGCGGGACCCCAGCTTTTCGCGTTCCATGATTCTTCTCCTTTTTGTATAAATATTTGATTTGAAGTTTTGTTATTGTATCAAATATTTATTTTCCCGTCAAGGAATGATTATTATTTCACAATTCACTTTTTTCAAGATAGCCGGAGCGGAGGAGGGACTCTATAAAGCGCTCAAAGGAGGGCGCAATAACCTCTTCCGGCGTTTCATATAATTTTACAGCGTCTTCTATAATTTCTTCTGTGGAAAGCCCATCAAGAATTTTTGAAAAAAAGTAAGCACCGGTGGAATTGATCCCCTCGACATACGGGACGCGGCCACGGGCGGGGCCGGTGGCCACCAGGAAATCTTCATCGCAGATTTTTGTAAGAATTACGCCGGGAATGACGGTATATTTCATAATAAATCACCATTTTTGAGAACTATTTTGCGTTTATATGCAGTCAGTGGAAATCAGGGGAATCCAGGTAGGTTTGCAGGGTTTTCCGGCACAATTTGGCAGATTCGATATCGCCGCGGTTTTTCAGGAGCCAAACCGGTGTTTTCAGCATTTTTTCTGCGATACGACAGGCAGTTTTTGCTTCCTGTTCGGTATTGCAGTCAAAAAGGAACTGGGAAAAGACTTTTCCAGCGGATTCGTGAACGGTCAGACGTGTGATTTCGTTGGAATCAGACTGTTCCAAGACAATAATTCCGCCTAATTTAGCGGTCAGACGTTGAGACATGTTTTCTTTGCCTGCCCAGGGAGAAGTTGTGACGAATACTTCGTCATTTTCTATATATACAATGGGTTTATCCCCATTTATGATCTGAATTTCATCGGGACAGAGGAGTTTCCAGAGACAATAGTGGGTGGACTTGCCGGTGCCGCTGGGGGCGGTGACCAGCCAGGCCAGGTCCTTCCAGATAAAGGAAACCGCGTGGAACACGATGCGGTCGAAAACCGTGATGGCAGAGGAGATGGCGGGGCAGAGTTCCATATATTCCACATAATACGCGGCGGAATCCGGCGGGTAAATTCTGGAAGCTGTCTGAAGCCGCCGGGGGGAAATTTCCACGGCGGGAATGTCCCGGTCATTGGCGGGACAAGGCGGGATAAGGGGGGATGTCCCGGTATTTTTTTCCAGGTAGGGAGAAAAATACGGATAGTATTCATCGTATTGGGTGGTGACGTCCACAGGGACGCCAGCCAGGTTGAGACGAAATTTCATAAGCGTTATTTTGGGGAGGTGGGTGGTGGATGGGGGCGGACAGAGGCGTCCGCCCCTACGGGGTGGTATCAAGAAAATTTCCGATCATGGGCGGCGGGCACATGGGCCCCGCCCTACAGGAGATGGAGGCGGGCGGGGTATAACCCCGCCCCTACGGGGGGTGACGAGAGATTTCCGGCGGGGGGATGGAAGAAAGCGGGGGGATGGGATGCCATCCCCCCGCTTGGGGTTTTTGCTCAGCTTGGGGTTTTGCTCAGCCGATGATGTTGCCGTACTGGTCCACGATGACCTTGGTGCCATCGGGGAGGGTCATAGCATAGCGGCCATTGCCGATGCTCTCGGGCGCCGGATTAAAGCCGCCACCGCAAGACGGTGGGTTTATAATTGAGTTCTTATCCAGAATCGGCCGGAGCTGAGGATCGATAAAGTTCATGCTGTTCTCCTTTCCTCACTCCCAAATGGTGCGGGTGTTGTAATGCAGGGTGTGGGTGACGCCGTGGACTTCGGTGCCGTCCAGGGTGATCCAATAGGGGGTGACTTCCAGAGTGCCGGTGCCGGAGAGGCTCTTATCAGCCAGCATGAGCTTGGCGTCACGGGCCGCGCCGAACAGGTTGGCGGGAGTCTTGAAAATCCGATAACGGCTGGCGTAGGAGACGTCGAGCTTCTGGCCATTGACCATGATGCCGGAGGCCTGATAGTTGGCGGGGTTATCCACGGCGGAGATCAGGGTGACGCCCCGGAGGCGGAACAGACCGGTGCGGCTGTAAGCCAGGTCCAGATAGGAGTCGCTGACGTACTTGGCATAGATGGTGGTGTCCTCCGTGACCTGGTCCAGATCAGCGGGGATGGTGTAAGCCTGGTCGGCGAACCAACCGGCAAAGACCTTGCCGGCAGGAGCCTGGTAGGCCACCTGGTCACGGACGCTGCCGTTGGGGGCCACCTTCACCTGGGTGGTGTTGGAGCCATCCACCACGGTGACGGTCAGACTCTCGTCCACCACGGGCTGAGAATCGTCCATGGTGAAATATTCCGCAAAGCTCATGGCCTGGGTGCTGGCGGCGGAGACATAGCTATACTCGGCAGCATACTTGTTGGAGGAATCCTTGGGCTGTGTGCTGCCAGCTTCAAAGGTGCTGGTGCGGTCCCTGACGCCCAGGACCTTCACGCCGTCCTGGGTGATCCAATAGGGTCTGTAGGTGACGGGAGTATCGGCTGCGAACTGATCAAACAGGTTCTGGGGAAGCCGCAGACCGCCGATGAAGCCCTCGTCAATCGGCGTACCACTGACCGTCTTATCCTCAGAAACATCCGTGCCGACGGCAGTTGCGTTGATCTTGCCCTTGTTGACATACATGGTCATATAGGGCTGGCCATTCTGAACGGCCTTGACCATCTGGTACAGCTGGGCCGTTCCGGCGCTGCCGACAGAATCGTCAAACTCCTGGTTGTTGGTGCCGGAAACATAGTCCGTCCCGTTGATCTGGAAGCCAACCTCTTTGTAGAGCATGCGGTCCACGCTGGTAAGCGGATACAGCCGGACAACGGTTTCCTTGCCGCCATTTTCCGGCAGGTGACGCCAGACATAGTAGTTAGCGGGGCGCAGGTAATAATCGGGAACCTCCCAGATATAGTAGGTGGCGTTCTCGGTGGGGTTCAGCTCCATGGGGTTGCCCTGCTCCTGGACGTCCTTGTGGACGGTGGTGCAGGTCTCCTCGTTAAAGGTGCCGCCGTAGAGGTAATTCGCGGTGACGACGGAGGTGAGGTTGAACTCCTTGTAGCACCACAGGGGGTAATTCTTGCTTGCTCGCACTTCGCCCTTGTTTGCACCGGTGGCGCTATCCACGGTGCTGGCCACATGGGTAACGGTGAAGAAGGGGACATAGACCGTGGGGGTCTTGAAGTTGGCAAATGCAGTCTCCGCGTCAGCGGAAGCATAGATGCCGGAAGCAGGGCCGTTGGTGTCAACCGAACCGGTGGCGTCCGGATCAAGGACGATGGGAATCTCCACCACCAGCTTCTTGCCGTGGCTCTTACTGCCGCCTACGTCATACTGGTCAACCCAGTTGGCGGCATAGTCAAAGTCGGTGACGTTGATGGTCTTGTTGTCGTCGGCAACGGTGACATCATACTTATCCGCGTCGGGAGTGGTTTTCCAAGTGTAGGTATAGGTGCCGTCCGCATTCTTGGTGCTGGACTCGCAGGACACGCTGTAGGCCTTGATGTCGCCGTCCGTGTAACCCTCCGGCAACGTGAAGGAATCAGAAATCACGTCGCGAAGGACGGAGGTTCTGGTCAACTCGACAGGCGTGGAGCCGATGGTCTGGCTAATGGACTTGAATACATCGTTCAGACTATTGGCGTTGCTGGCTGCAAGGTAATAGCTGCTGCCACTCTTTTCGCCGCCATTTCGCAGAGACTTCGCGTTCTGGAAATTGCTGGAAGTATAATGCATGTAGCGGTTGGCGGCTACGAGCTGTTTCTCCGCGTCTCGGCGGTTACCATAATCAAAGTTTGTATCGATGTTACTGTTGGGGTTTGCACCGGAAAAAATACCAACGGTGTAAACAGTCGCGCCGTACGTTCTCTTGCTGGTCTGTGCACTTGCGATGGCCTTGTCACAAAGTGTGTAGTTGATGTTATCCGTTCCATTCTCTGCGGGATAACCGTCCGTGAACATAATCACAACTCGGCCCCTCTGCCCATCGCCCGAAATGGAATTTGTGTCAAAAATCGAATTGGCCATGTCCAAGCCCGTCGCCGGGTAAGTGTCACCGCCAGCCTGCAAGCCACTTACCGCATTTTTGACTTGCGTCAGGCCGCGAAACGTGTCCATATCAACCAGACCATTCGTCAAGTTGTATGCTTCACTTGCAAACTCAACGACAGCAATACGATAATTAACATCATCTTCACCGCCATACTGGCCGTCTGAGCCCTTTGCCTTGGCAGCAACGGATTCGGCGAAGTTGTTCACAGCGGTTTTCAGGGCGGTCAAGCGCCTGACCTTATCAGCCACACCCCATATATTTCCGTCAAAGTAGCGTGACATAGAGCTGGAAGTGTCCAGAACCAAGACGATATCCAAGGGAATCTCCTTGGTATCCGTTCGGGTAGTGCCGGTGGCGAAAGCCTCCAGGGTCAGCAGGAACTGGTCGTCCCCCTCGCCTTTCGTGACGGTCTTGGACATGACCAGGCCGCCGTTGTTCTCCCCGCTCGCGCCTTCATACACGACGCGAGGCGAACCATTGCCGGCGCTGTCCCCCTCGCCCGCGGCGAAGGACGGCAGGGCCACCAGAGACAGGGCCATGACCAGCGCCAGCACGAGTGCCAACGCCCGTTTCCATGTTTTCATTTTCTCATTCCTCCCATTTCGTTTATTTTGGGGGCCGGGCGGCCCCAATTGACTTGGGTTTTGCGGGGATAATTTCGGATGGTATCCATTGTACACCATTCCGATATCGTTTGCAAGAGGTTTTGGGGCTTGTTTGCGATATTTTTACGCTCGCTTGGCATTATATCACAAAGGAGTGTCGAATGCAAGTGTATTCTGGGGCTGTCTCTTATACACATCTCCGAGCCCACGAGACAGGCAG
>ENA-OYYU01000018-OYYU01000018.1-human-gut-metagenome-genome-assembly--contig:-NODE-18-length-96651-cov-36.786347_pt1 | contig 96651 bp, 158 predicted proteins | sample MGYA00244068_ERZ653460 | MGnify/ENA primary metagenome ERZ653460 (study PRJEB26926, sample SAMN06164914) | human gut metagenome | biome: ENVO:00009003; feature: ENVO:2100002; material: ENVO:00002003... | reverse complement strand
AAGCAGGCTTAGGTAGCCGCAACAGTATATAAACCACTTATACAGTCTACAGAAGACTTAGATAAATATAACATTGGAGTATCTAATATAGAATCTAGTAAAGTATTTGTATTCAAAAAGGTAATGAATCTAGGTAGTTAGGAGCGCAATGCTCACTTCTCATGTACAGCTGGGGATACTAGTCTAACCAGTGGAACTATCTAGGGTAGCGGAGGTCTAAGTGTTGGCGTTGATAAAGGAGATAAATATTATGGGGATTTAAGCACTCTTGTAGAGAGTACTGGGGCAGACGTTGGAATATTTTCTATGATATCAGCTCATGCCGTGACATCCCATCATAATGATGACTTATCTAATCTTATGAAGTTGCATAATGGTTCCAGTGATGAGGTAATTTATAGCATCTGGAGGGAAACATGGGGAACTACTAATGGATCGAAAGATAGAGATCTCCAAAGGAGTACCAAGGATGCATGGGCCTATGAAGATGCACAATGGAGGATGAACAGATCAGATAGTGGTGCAGATTAGCTAATGATAAGAAAAGCCAAAGGTACCTATTTGATTCCTAATGTATTTTGGAGACCATATCCTGTAGGAGGATTAACTACCTAGAGATTTGGAAGATTATATGGTAATAGTAGTGAACCAACGTAGGTATGTGGGTTTACCAGTATGGCATAGCTTGTTACAAGTACCTTAGCATAGACTTACTATAGAGCTAATTCTACTAAGTCAATAGACAAAACTATAGTATCAGACATTATAACAAATAATGATTATTCAGAGATATGGAAGAAAGACTTTGTGATTAGTATATAGGTTACTCCAAAAAATAACAACGAAATTGATGCTAGTTTTGTACGTAGAATGTTTAATATATCAAGAGTTAACTTTTAGGAATATGTAGAAGAATTACAGCAGAATTATAATAAGTCAAGGGAGCTAATATATGGGATAGGCGATGCTAATATAACTATAGAAACCAATTTCGACAAGTAGGTAACATTAGTACAGTTTTAGCACACATTATAGTACAATATAAGCGAATTAAATGCACTATATAATGCTCCTACATTACAACAAATGGTTAGTATAGAACCAGATATAACTGGGATTTTTTAGGGTAAATTAGTGTCGGGAGCTAATTATTAGGGGAGAATGTTTCTAGATTTAGAAACAAAACAATTGCAGCCTCACTCATTTGGGATAGCTGTTCATAGGTTAATAACTAACGAAGAAGGTAATTATAGTTGGAGTCCTTAGAATGGTTATAATTCTCAATTTATAAAACTTAGCAGTACTAACAGCTTAAATGTTCTGTTTCTCAATGCTATCTCAAATTTACTAACTATAAGCAATGAAACTGCCTATGCTAAAGATACAAGTTATGGCTATAATATATATAAAGCTTGTCCATCATCAGATGATTGGCATGAAGCTATCTTCATGGGATTTAATAGACAAACCTAGATTTCTAAATATTTTGCAGTATAATGGAAAATTATTCTTGGACTCCGGTTATTAACGGAGTTGTAAACTTAGAAGTATTAACTTAGTCTCTTCCAACAAAAGGAAAACTAGTATACGAATATAACCCATTTAGAAATTACAGATTATCTGAAAATAAGTATTGGTATAAAGAAAATTATTATTCATTAAGTGAATTGAATGAATAGTTTAATATCTTTCCTAATCAAAATGACAAAACTAAATGGGAGGGGGTTCCTTAGACAGAAACCGATCCTGTCCTTTATGAGAAAGGACAGTTAGTAGATTTTATAACTGATGAGTTAAAACTATCGTTGGATAATCCAGTACACATAATTCCCTAGTATAGTTACGATGGGTCTGTGAACTTGATAATAAACGATGGGATAAACATTCCTAGATTAATTAATAGTAGATTTAGTGCTACTGGAAAAAATACATATGAGATAGTAGATAGAAAGGGAAACAATGATACTAATATATATGACTAGGGGGAGTAGTTTGACATAGATACTTCTCTATACAAAAGAGTAACTAAGATTCCAGAAGTCTAGTTTAGTGGAATATCTTCTGGAGGTAATATGCCAATAGGAAACTATCATTTCTATTTTAAGCTAGCTGATGCTGATGGGAATGAGACTGATTTTGTTGGAGAATCTGGTTTGGTCAGTGTATTCGTAGGATTTAATGACCCTCATAGTATTCATACTGGGACTAAGAATGAGAATAGTTTTAAGTGTGTTTCTTTCTAGCTTTCCAATATAGATTCAGCTTACGACAACGTTTATGTGTATTATTCTAGGTATACAGCAGAAGGGGATGAGAATTTCTAGATCGAGTATAAGAAGATCCAAAAGAAATTTCTTGTAAACAATACTGGATATTGCAACATAATAGTAACTGGTTATGAAGAAGTATAGACTATTGATTCCTCAGACATTAATTTGTCATATAACATAGTAGATGGTGTTACTACTTCTGCTACTTGTTAGAATATGCTATTTTTGGCTAATGTTCATAAACCAGAGATTCCTTATAACGAGTTAGCTGACTTATCCTTAAGATTTCTTCCTTATCTGAAACAGGAAAAATACTCATTGCAGATAGATTAGAATTATAATATTTCTTCCTCTAATTTGGGATATTACGACCCCAAGTTTATTTATGATAAAACTGGCTACTGGAATAAGGAAATATATCGTTTTGGAATAGTATATATACTACCAAATGGAGAACTTACTCCAGTATTTAATATAAGAGGGGGAGATTTAATAGGAGAGTATAATGAAAATTCTCCTTAGTACACACATATTCCTGTATATTACGAGGGACAGAGAATTCCTATTAATTATAACAATGAAAGTTTTTTACTTATTTAGGACGGAGAAGCCTAGAAGAATGGTACATCTAGGTATAGTTTAAATGAGGATGCGATATTAGAAAATGTGAAGGGGGTACTTAGGTTTGACCCCACCTCAGACTCTGATATTATATACGGAGTAGATATAAGAGCTGACGAAGAGGTAATAGAAGAATTAAAGAAATATGTAAAAGGATATTTTTTTGTTAGACAGACTAGAATACCGACTATATTAGCCTAGGGTATTACTATTGGAATAGACAAAGAGTCCAAAACTCCATGTCTTCCTACAGTCGGAGGAGTTATAAGTGATTTGCCTAATCTAGACAAGACTTATGTAGAAACGAAAGATATATCTGATGTAAACTATATATCAGAGGGATTTTTGTCTAGATTTAGTTATACACTAAAAGCGAAATCTTCTTTCTTGGGATTTTTAAGTACTTTGTTGTCAGCAATAGCTTTCATAGCTTCATTTATACCTGGAGTTGGATAGATTACATCATTGTGTCTAAATGCTACTAACTTTTTAGTATCTAGTATATCCTAGGGATCGTTTAAAACGGCTGCATTTTTAGCAACATTAGCTAGCGCTGTTCCAGTAGCGGGAACTCACGCCGGGAAGATAGCTGCAAAGATGAGTATTACTGCCGAGAAGTTAGGAAGTTTGACCAGTACTGCCTCTAAATTATAGAAGGTTACATTAGTCGTAGAAAAGGGGTCTAAAGTAATTACTCCTACAGCAGCTATAATTGCTAAATCTACTAATACTATAGATACCATAGAATCTAGTACTGATTATATTAGTACAGTTATTAGTCAAAACAAGGGAGCTTCTTATAGTGGAAGAAATACTACGGTACCTAAAGGCTACAAAAGAGTAGAAAATAGTGAAAGTAGGACTTTATCGGAGAACTTCCTAGATAGAATCATAATTAAAGATCCTTAGAGTGTTAAAGTTTAGGGCATTATATGTCCAGACTACGAAGTCAATCAAGACTATTATAATCAAATTTTCACAGGAAACAAACATACCATTAGATACTCTCAAAATTAGGGAGTCAATAATGTCAACGCTTCTAATATGACATATAGTTCTAACTATTTTACTAATTCGGATAGACATTTCTATCATCCTGCCTACTACGATTCTAATATATAGAAAAGTGATGTAGCTAAGATTATAGGAGTTCCGGATAATGTTAAGGTTGTAGGAATAGAAGATAGTATGTATAGAAGTAGAGCTGGGGGGGCCGAAGAGTCGTGGAGATATGAATTTGTTGGAAAAAAATACGAAGATTCTACTGAAAAGAAAGAGAATACTGATATAATTAGAGGATCTTTCGGACCATACTTAGCTACAAATTCTAACAAATTAGACCCAGCTACGATAGTAGATATTATGATCCCAGACTATTCTGAAGCTAATATTCAAAAGTATTTCTAGGTTAGAATGGATGACACCTCTACATTTTCTGCAATCAGTGAGAGAATAGATATTTTGAATCAAGATAAGTATCTAGCAGATGCTAACAGTAATAAGTTAGTTGTAGATCGGTCTAAAGGATTTCGCTACGAATTGTATAGAGGGGATTGTTATATTTGTTAGTTTACTCATAGAGTAAATAGAAACTTCAATGACCCATCCTCTCCATATAATGATGATATAGTAGATAAAAATTCTTGGAGAGACAATTATGATCCTGATAATACCGAAAAATATGAATAGATAAATCTTGGAGACGTTAATGCTGTTCCACTAGGAATGTGGGTTACCTTTAGACTACGTTCTTCTAAAAATCTTAATATAAGAACCTTAGATGCATCAAGTATAGATGAGAACGCTATGGTAGGACACCCTAGAGGATATTATCCATACAATGACTTAACAGTAGAAGGAACCTATAAACATCCAGAGTCCCAGATATACAACAAGGGATTTAGTAAATCCTTAAGTGAACGGTGGAATTTCGAACTTCCTGACGTCCCATATATTAAGAATTGGTTTGGTACTCGCATTATGTATTCCGACATTCATGTTAATGATGCATACAAGAATGGATTTAGAGTATTCTAGGGAACTCATTATAGAGACTATACTCGCGAGTACGGAGAAATAGTTAAATTAATATCACTTGAATCGAATCTTCTTTGTGTATTTGAGCATGGAGTTGCTTTGATACCAGTTAATGAAAGAGCTGTTGCAGGTGAGGGTGCAGGTGGAAATGTCTATATAAACACCTCTAACGTGCTTCCAGAGAACCCAAAAATTATCTCTGATATGTTCGGTAGTCAGTGGCCCGAAAGTGTCTTAAAAGTCCCAGGAAAGACTGGAGATTCTGCATAGTATGTTTATGGAGTTGATACTGTCGCTAAGAAGATTTGGCGTACTGATGGCAATACACTTACCTGTATTTCTGATTTTAGAGTGCAAGAATTTCTAAACAAGAACATTACTCTTGGGGAAAGAGAGCTTACTCCTAAGATAGGTATTAGAAATGTGAAGACTGTATATAATGCCTTTAAACGAGATGTACTGTTTACATTTTATGACAATACTTATGGTTTTGAGGAAAAGGTTTGGAATCTGTGCTGGAATGAGTTACTCCAAAAATTCATCACTTTCTATAGTTGGGTTCCCAGCTACATGGAGAATATAAACAATATTCCATTCTCGTTTAATAGAGATACTTCTAAGTGGGTAGCCAAACTGGGTACTAGTCATACAGAAAGCTCATTTGCTGATGGTGTTACATTATCTAATGTAATCATTGAAAACTCTGAAGATGAAAAAGGAGAAGTAGTAACTAATTTCAGAGTACCAGTTTCTTATATTAATAAATAGGGAGAATGGGTAACGAAGAATTATGTTATAGGAGAAGATAGCAGAAAGAAATTTATTGGCGCTCTTTCTTTAAGTAATCGAACTCTTCCAGATTCTTAGCTACATTATTAGATTTCATACTCTCTCCAGAGGGACTAGTATGGAAACTATAAGAAATTTGATATAGTTCCAATGGATTGTGGAGACACTGAAGGAGGAATTATTCTTCCAGATGACGCTATGTTTGCAGGAGCATTTATGCCTTTATATTGTTTGAAATTTAAAGAAGGAGGAGATGAATATAGCCCTATCTATTACAGAGAAGGAGTAGAACCAGTATAGGTTTCCGATGGTTATGGAGATACATTCTATACTTATGAATCTATATATACTCCAGACTCATTATTGTCTGAATTATACTATAGAAATAGTGCAGGTAACTCATATGCAGATTACGATGTACATAAACTAAGTCCTAAGAATATTTCTACTTCTATAACCTATTCTCCTGGTCCTTGGTTTAAGGATATAGAGACAATGAATAAGATTATATCTGAGTATAGTCCAGAAACTCCGGTAGGCAATTCACAGGGTCGCGATGCAGATGGGAATCCTTTAGGAGAACTATTCTATTGTACTACTGTAGGAGAGATTGCTTCCTTAGTATGGTACTAGACTATAAACGGTGAAAAAAAGGCTATAGTTCATGGTATTCCTTTAGATTGGCATTGGGTATTAGAAGAACCTAGCACTGATATATCTAAAAATAAGGTTTATTCAAATCTTCCAATATTTAAGGATATAACTGGGAAGCGTCCTACTCTGCCAAGGGAAGAAATGATTAATCCAGATAAATTAGTTACACTACTTAATATTAAGGCAACAATATCAATTGTTGATTCTGATAATTAGAGTAAACTAAGTGATGCATATTACAATATGAAAGCCGGATTCTAGCAAGGTACTTCTCTAGTTGATGCTGGATACTATGAGTCTGTTGTGGCTATTACTCCTAAATGGAACTTGCAGTTCTTATCTACTGATTTTTGGAAACATGGTTAGGCAGGATTAATAGATATAGCTGATGATATTTATCCAACTTATTGGTATGGAAAACAACATCCATTTGAGTTTGAATGTGTAATAGTGAATGACCCGTCTATGCATAAGATATTTACAAATTTGGAAATAGTAGCAAATAAGGCAAAACCGGAATCTTTCCATTATGAAATAATTGGGGAGTCTTACGATTTTGCTAAAGACAAGGTAAATATGTATTTTAGACAGGAGGCTATGAAAGCACTATGGCAATACAATGGAGCTGATATTTCCTATGATAGGAACTTCTTGAAAGTTTAGCCTAGACAATAGCCAAAATCTGCCGATTTCCCTCACAAGTATTATACTAGACAAGATACTATCAATGAAATCGAGGACTATTATATCCACGTAACTTATCCAGAATTTCACGATTATCGTCATTTATCTGGTGCAGAAGTAGTATATTATCCAAATAGATAGGAGTATAGGATATGGAATCATGCAATGGCTGTAAGCCTTGACGATTTAAGTTAGGATGATTCTAGATCTATAATAGCTGCTAACTGTCAATACTTAGAGGATAGATGGAAAGTAACTATTAATCCTATTTTAGTATGTTATAAGAATGAGTATTAGAATAAATTCTCAGGTCCTTTAATATAGCCCAAAAATTCTACTTGGCCCTAGGCTAGGAATAGCTCATAGTTATTACCTCCATTCTCCATATATAACTCTCCTATACCTGATTAGGTATTAGCAGCTGGAGCTATAGATTTTCCAGGAAACGATTTAGTTCATCCAGAGTGGGGATAGGACAACGCCCTATATAATCTGTACGACTTATCTAGATATGGTAATGGAAGTTGGAGTCCTTTGGATTTAACTAATTGGTTAGATGATGTTAACATATATAAGTACAACTTTGGTGAGGCTTAGAATAGAAAAGAATTAGATGTTAAAGACAAATTCTTAAAAGTGAGAATTAGATACTCTGGAGAAGAATTAGCTATTATAGATTTCTTAAATACTGTATACAGAATTAGTTATAGTTAATATGAATATAAACAAAGTAAGAAGAGTTCTGAAGGCCCAAAGTGGTCTTCAGACTCCCTTATTATAGGGATATCCTCAATAGTAGCTTACGTATTGGGATCCTGCTGCAAATGGAGGAAGAGGAGGGATAGCATTTAATGACCCTAATAAGCAATGGATGTAGAAAATATCTCAACTTACTACCCCTAAACCTGGAGTAACCCAATAGTTATAGCAATCCTCTCCACAATAGGAAAAATCGGGTTATTCTTCTGGATAGATTTTAGGCTCTATGGCTAATGGCTTTTAGATGGTTGGGGCAATGTCTGGTAATCAGGCTTTAATGAATGTTGGCTAGTTAGGTTCTACTGCCCTAAGTATATCTGATTAGATAAAAAACTTGAAAGGATTAAAAGGGGTTAATAAAACCGCTGGTATAGGTGGAATAGCTGGAACTGCCGCAGACACTGCTAGAAATGTATTTTTTGGCGGAGTACACGACAATGATTCCGGACTGACCACTGGACTAAATACTGCATATGATGCGATTTCCACTTCATTAATGGGATTCACCCCAGTTGGCACTATTATCGGAGGAGCTATGAAGGTAGGAGGATTTGTAGGAGATGCACTATCTTCTATGGGAGTTGGAACGGACCAAATGACAACTACAGATTAGATATTAGATAGCAATTTTATAAAGCTAACTCCTGTTGGATTAGTTAATGCTATCGGTGCTAAAAAAACACAAGAGTTCTCTATAGATAGAGATACTATAGAAGATGTAGGAGGTTCGTATGGAGGTTCAGTGAAGAAGATAGAGAATGCTTCTGATAAGGCTGGAAAGAAATATGGATTGTTTAGCGGAGGAGCTAGGAGAAAAGCTAATAGGGAAATAGATACTGCTAGAACATAGTAGAATACTATGGCTGGGATAGCTAAAGAAGCTACAGACAGGGCTTCTATTGCTGCTAATATGTCTGATCTAAATCATCTACAATATAGTTTCAACCTGAATGGTGGGTATGATTAGAGATATATGAGAGCTGCTAAGTTCGGAACTAAGATACAAAGAATTAAGAAACTAAATTTACCAACATACAAAACTGGAGGATAGATTAATGGTTCTGTTAATTTAGAAACTTAGGAGATAGAATGGCAACCCACGATAATAGAAGAGGTAGAGCAGTTTGAAGAAGGAGGGACACTATGGAGTCCAGTTATCCTTCAATCTGGAGGAAAGGCGGTAGACGGGATTACAGGAGCTGCACCAAAGATTACTTTTGAGTCTTGGTACAATTTGATACCAAAGGATAGAAATGATACTACTTAGTATAATCTAAGAAGAGCATTTGAACTAGCCCCTATGGAAGAATTAGAGGCATGGAGAACATCTAGTATAAAAGATTTAAAAGACGGAAAGAATCATCTAAACTCTGTATATCTCAATCCAGAAACTGGAGAATACGAATTTATGAAGTCTAAAAATCACCCAACTCTTAAATATGAATTGGAGTGGTATAATTCTGACGACCCAGAAGCTATCTAGTTTAGAAAGTAGTATGATTTAGACACATCTAAAGACTATTATAAATATGTTCCCAAGAAGTTTAAGAGCGGAGGAAAAACGGAAACTGAGAAGACAGAGGTAGAAGAAACAACTTAGAAAAACATAATTCCAGAAGGTGCTCTTCATGCTCATAAGCATCATATGGAAAACTCTGAAGGATTAACTTAGAAAGGTATTCCAGTGGTTGATGAAGATGGAGAACAATAGGCAGAAATAGAAAAGAATGAAATAATATTTACCCTAGAGGTTACTAAAAAGTTGGAGGAGTTATATTCCAAATATACTGACCATGAACATTCCTAGAAGGAAAAGGATGAAGTAGCTATAGAGGCTGGTAAGTTATTAGTTGAACAAGTATTATTTAATACAGAAGACCGAACTGGTCTGATTAGCACGTTAGAGAAAGGAGGAGTAATAGATGGACCTAAATGATTTATTAGTATCATATAAGCAAGTTAGGACTCCTACTAAACCTATTCCAGCTATTCCAGTTATTGAGCAGCCTATCTACCAAGAAGCTCCTACTGTAAAGACTGAAGAACCACTTACTGAGACAGCTGATAATCCGACTACTAAATATTATATATCTTCTATTCAAGCTCCTGGATTTAAGGCAAAATGGAATAGTCCATACAAGGACAAGAATAAATGGGCGACTGACCTTGCTAATTCTTACAGGAAGGCTGGTATCACTAATGATAATGCAATTAGAATGCTGGTATCACAAGATGCTTTAGAAAGTGCTTGGGGACGTTCTGCACAAGGTAAATTCAATTTCGGTAATCTGACTACTGGAGCTAAATGGAAAGGTGATTATGTAACTGGTAATGATAAGAATGCTAAAGGTGAAGCCATTAAGCAGAAATTTAGGTCTTATAACTCTATGGATGAGTATGCAGCAGATAAGATACAATTCTTAAAGAGACTATATGACTTTAATGAGAATGATGATATTAATAAGTTTACCGCTAAGCTTACTGGTGCTAATAAAGGTAAGAGAAGATATGCAGAAGCTACTAATTATGCAGACTCATTAACTAAAGTATTTAATAGCTTTAAGAAAGGAGGAGTTATTAAAGCTCAAGAGGGGTTTAGACTAAATTGGAATCCAAATGCAGGATCAAGTATAGACATAGTAAATACAGCTAAGTAGTATGGTCCTAGTCTTATCTCAACTCTACTTACTGGAAATCCGTCTCCTCTTGTAAATAAAATAATGGGGGATATATCTAATAAAAGACAAGAAAAACCAGGACAGGTGAAACCTTTGGATTATTCTAATACCTTTAATTTTATAAAGAATTTAGAAAATCCTCGTAGTAAAGGAATAGAGAATGGAATAGCTAGAAATTACAATAAAGATACAGCAGGCTATGGTACTGATTTTACATACGGTCCTCATAGGCATTTAAAATCTAAAATACTAGCAGGGAAGTGGACTGAAAAAGAAGCTAGGGACCAAGCTGTTAGTGATATGAGAACTCATGATAAAGTACTAATGGATAATATGAAGGATTATACAACTCGTCCAGATACTATTAGTGAAGGACCTCGCTTACTAATGGCTCAAGCGAGATACCATTATGGCAATTTAAAGAAATCATTTCCTAAATGGGGGAAAGCTGTAGCTGAAGGAGATGCTAAAACATAGAAGGAGTAGGCACTAAAATTGGCAAAAGGCTATCCAGATAGATATAAGAAAATATAGGGAATACAAATATATGGAGGATAGAAATAAGTTGTATGAAATAGGTTAAAGTTGATATAGGAGATAAGTCTTATATATGTGATTTGCTAGAGTCTGAAGAGGACAAGAGAAAGGGTCTTATGAATATAGACTATCTTCCTCCCGACAGAGGAGCTTTATTTGTTTGGGATGATGAAGATACCAGGGAAATGTGGATGAAAGATACTAAAATTCCATTAGATTAGATAGCCATCAATGATGATGATGAGGTAGTACTAGTATATAAAGCTCAACCAGAAGATGAGACTCTAGTTCCCTTTATGAATGCCAAATACATTCTTGAAGTTAATCAAGATTCTGGAATAGTAGAAGGAGATGACTTCGAGATAGACGATTCTGAGGACTTAGACAAATACGTAATGAAAGTACTTGCTCCAGATGGTAGTACTTAGATGTATCTTTAGGGAGGGGAAAGAATTGTCAGTAGAAAAGAAACAAAGACCTTAATTCGTAAGGCTAAAAGAGCCTATGAAAATAGGGACAAAGATTATGAAAAACATTGCAAAGCACTTGGTAAATATATATTCAAGGTAATAAAAGGACAAAACACTCGTCCTCCAGAATATGTTGAAGTACCAGAAGAAAAAGAAGAAAATTCTGACGACAAAAATTCATAATATACACATCATATCAAAATTTCTTGGTTATGAAGATCTTAATATGTAGTATTGAAGTATATAAGAGAGATAGATAATTAGTGCATTAATTACATTTTAAATTTTTTATTTATGAAATTAGGAAGAAAGTTTTAGGCAGGCGGACCAATGCCTGCAGGAGCACCAGCTCCAGCACCTTAGGGTGGTGAAGACCCAACAGCTATGTTGATGCAAGCAGCACAGCAAGCAGTTCAAGGACAAGATTGTCAGATGGCTATGCAAGTATGCCAGATGGTAATTGAAGCATTGGGAGGTGGAGGTGGTCCACAGGAAGCTGCCCCACAGGAAGCTGCCCCAGCTCCAGCAGAAGGGGAACCTGTTTATCGCAGAGGCGGTCGTTTAGTGAGACGTATAAACGCTTAACAAATTTAACACGTAGGGGTATATCTAAAATATAATTAGGTGTACCCCTTCTTTTTAATATATACGAATTATGGCTACACCAATTACAAATCAAAAGTCGGCTTCTGTGAAATATAAGTTTGGAGACGATGAATTGGATTTAAATGATTACATTCGTAACCTTAACCATAACTATTAGTCATATGTAAATTCCTAGAATTGGAATGAGGGATAGAGATAGGAGTTTCGTTCCGCGTATGATAACTTTTTAAAAGGGTTACAAGATTAGCTTGCTAATAACACTAACAGATTTAGTACTGACTTTTCTGGATCAATAATAGATTCAACTGGTTAGCTAAGTAATACTGACAATGACGATATAGACCCAGTTGGATCAGAATATTATTATAACGATAAAGGAGACAGAATAACTACTGACGATTTGAATACTATGAGAAAACGTTAGTAGAAAAAATATAGTACATTTTCGGCTAATAGATAGGTAGCAACATTTTTTAATAAGGTTGGCACGGCATTAAGAGATGCAAGAAAAAATAAGCCGGCCGCACAGAATCAATCTAACGCTTTTAATCTATCTAAGCATGGATTTTTAGCTAATTGGGAGACTGCTAACAATCCTGCTGGAGGAAAATTTGATCTAAGTCCGTATTTAGAAAAAGATACTTTAGACGAAACAACTGGATTAAGAGGTACTACTAATCGGGCAGCTTACCTAAAGGAGTAGATAGAAAATTATCTAAATAATGTAGGGAACTATGACTTCTCTGGAACTCCGTTTAAAGATAGAGAGACTTACATTTCTAAACTGCGTGCAGCGGCTGATAACTTAGGAAACGGATATAATTCCGAGGATGTTATAGCTCTTAATTAGGCAGGAATAGGTAATGAATTCTTAGGCTAGTTCTTTTCTACTGGAGGTACTGATAAGCCTAAGACAGAGGCGGAATAGGCCGCAGAAGACATTGTTAAAATGCAAGAGGAAGAATAGGCTGCAGCATTAGTTAAGCAGAGAGACTAGATGCGATATGAGTAGGAAAGGAATAAATACTTTAGCGATTATTTAAGTTAGAATCCATTCCAAAGTTCTATATAGGGAACAGTCTTAGCCCCCTCTTATAATTGGGAGGCAATGAATGTTGCTGCAGCTGACAAATTTAAAGCAGACAAAACTAACCTAGCTAGTATGTAGCACGCTATTAAATCCTATATAAACTTCCCTCAACTAGCTTCTTTTATTAGAGGAAAAAACAAGATGAACGTGGGAGGATAGGATACAACATAGGCTCATATTGCTAACAATTTAGATTGGGCATATAAAAGTAATCTCCTCACAGATAGAGTCGGGGACTCTGATTATTATATAGTTCCAGGCTCTGAGGATTACTAGAACTGGTCATATATAGCATATAATCCAAATACAAGATAGTACTAGGAATAGTCTATGCTCTTAAATGAAGAATTAAAAAAGAGAATGGCTTATGCAGAATATGATAGAACTAAGAATAAAACCAAGCAAGAAACTCCAAAACAAGAGAATGGCGGAGTATTAATGTTCCAAGATGGAGGTCTTGCTAAGTGGGTTGAGGAAAATAAAAAGAAAGCTTAGGAAGCTTAGTAGAAAGAACAAAATATACAAACTAAGGTTAAAGAAACTGGTAAAACTAGAGAACAGATTGAAGCTGGAGAACGCAAGCCCTCCGAAGAAGGTTTTTCCACTATTGATAAAGTAAGACTAGGTACTGCTATAGCAGATGCTACCGCAGCAGCAGCAGCTTTCGTACCTGGGTATGGCACAGCAGCTTCCGGGATATTAGGAGTAGGAAGTACTCTAACTAATATCGGTGCTGATATAGCAGATGATAGTATGTCAGCTGGAGATGTTGTTAAAAATGCAGCCTATGGATTAGGTATGGATATAGTAGGTTTAATTCCTGGATGGGGAGCTTCTGGTAAAGCAGCTAAAATAGTTAGAATATTAAAACCAGTATCCAAACTTGTAATGAGATCGCTTTAGGGATATGGAATGGTTCAATCCGCTGGAGCATTTAGTAAACTAATGTCCAACCCCTCAGATATGTCTGCGGACGATTGGAGACATATAATAACTGGCTTATAGACTATAGGAGGAGAGGCAAGATATAGAGGAGCAAAAATTGCTAATAAAAGAGAATTATCTAGATAGCAAAGCGCAACCCCATACAAGACTATAGTTACTGAATCAGGTAATACAGTTAAGTTATCTCCGGAACAATTTAATAAGGTTCGTAAAGCTAGTGGAATAGACGCTTAGAATAGAGCGTTATAGGAAGTAGCTCCTGGAGAAAAATTGGGAAAAGAGTTTATTACTGGTAAATTCAATAGACTTAGACATCCTCTTCATTAGAATCCTGAAACTGGATCTGGTGTAGATTATGATTCTTAGGATTGGTCGAAAGTAAGATATTTACCAATTGGATATACAGTTAAGGACGGATAGGTTAAACCTAGAGTATTATCTAATGCTTGGATTTCTAAGAAGTAGGGTTATGGTGTGATTGGAGACGAGAGGTTTTCTTGGTTTAAGAGAAAAGAAAATCCTTTATATAAACCTGAAAAGGTTAAATCAAAGAGAGATAAAATAGACGAATCTATTTAGAAACATTTTGATACCAATCCTAACTATGTATTTAGAAAGGAAGGAGGAACTATAGACTTAGTTAAAATAAGAAAGTTCTAGAATGCTGGGAAATTTCCGGAGTGGTATTCTAAACTTTATAAATTTTCATAGTTAAAAGATTGGAACACTAATCTTGACTACTCTTCTGCCGGACCTTCTATTACTAATAAGAATGCAGGACACTTTAAAGCCGGAGACTTAAATGAGGCTTATAATAAAAACGCTTCTTATATATCTAATCCTAATCTAGTAAGCTCAGACTTACAATCATACTATAGTTCATCTTTTAATGGTAAACCATTAGATGATTATATTGCAGAATATAATGCTAACGCAGCTAAAATTAGAGGATATTGGGATTCAGAGAGAGCTTATAGAGAATCTGGAGCTTCTGGACATAATCAACTATTTAAAAATATGTTCAAGAGTAGAAGCGGAAATTCTGAAGATGCCTGGAATATCGGATACGATTCCAATTTAGAGGACACAGTCGGTTCATCTACTTGGTTAAGACGTATGGATAGGTATGAGAAGGAATTTGATTAGTTAAGTGACGAGGAGAAGAAATAGAGAATCCACAAGATAGATTTGGGAAATGGAAATTTCGGATATGTCTACAAAAAGGCTAATGGAGATATAGCTAAATGGGAAGAGCCTACAGACTCGACGAAGCCTTCTGAGCCAACTCCGGCAAAAATAGACGTTGAAGATACCCCACAACCTAAAGCTGACGGAAAGAAAGGTATATCTTCTATATTCAGTAAACTAAGTCCTACTATTACTCACGGAATACCTAGAGCGATGTATGCTGATAGAATGAATAGAAAGATTACTGATTTAGCTAAAGAATCATTAACTCCTCTTCTAAAAGATCCTTTTGAAGTACACCGCTACACTAGAAGTGACTTAGATGCTGAAATGTAGGGAGAAAGAAACTATGCTGATTTAAGAAGATTAGCTAGTAGACCTATAACTTCAGATGGAAGTTTATAGACTGCCACTTAGCTGCAGGCTGAGGTGCAGGGTTAGGAGGCTAGAACTCTAGGAAAAGAAAAAAGTAATCAAGTTCAAAGACAATATGACGAACTTGCTTGGTAGTAGGAAAAAGAAAATGCTGCTAACAGACATGAAACTGCTATGTTTAATAGAGCACAGTAGTGGGGTGTTGAATAGGATAAGAGTAAATTTGAGCAGGCATATTTATCTAAGAAGTTTAATATTTGGGATGTTGTAGGACAATAGTTAGAATATGACGAAAGAGTTAAGCAGTAGGAAAATAAAGCACTCACAGACAATTTTGTTCGTTCTGATATTCATAATGCTGTAAATTACGCCCCAAATGAATATGGTGCAGGATTAAGTGCAGAAGAATTATCAGTATGGAATAAGGTTCTATCCGGAACTAATCCTTCTAGCTTATAGCCTAATGAGTTTAATCAATATAGATTAGCTATGCAAAAAGTATCTAGGGTAGAAAATGAATAGCTGAGACAGCATTACAATATTCCTAATACACGTTGGTCTGGAAAATCTATGCAGAGTATTCCTGAATAGATTAGCATAATCAAAAAAGGAGGAGTAGTTTCTGCTAAGAATGGTTCTAAAATAGCAGTAGCTGGAATAGAAGCCAAAACTGCTGATGCAGAGAGGTTCCAGAAACAAATAAAGGAAACTATTGATAGAAACGAAAAGGCAATAGACAGATTATCTAAGAGTTTGTATGGAATTATAAAAGCTTCAATGATAAAATGATACTAAGACTATAGCAAGGGGGGAACGCCCTTCCCCCTCTTGTTTCTTATCAGCCAGTAACAGTTACTGGTAGGGCAACTACTGGAGCTTCTGCAGCTCCTAGCAACGATCAGGAAACTACTGATTTAACAGATAAAGACTTGCTAAAAATGCTAGAAAAGTTGGATGGACTTCCTAGCGATATGGCTGTTTTAACAGAGACTTTATAGAACTTTTATATAGACCAACAGTTTAGTCCGTTTCCTAGCACTTCTAACATTGCATCCAGATATTTGCAGGCTTTACAGCAAATGAAAACTGCCAACTTCAATCACGAGGTTTACAAAGATGCTCTCAAAACTGTTAGTGATAACGGGGGAATTAATGAATTTGCAATTACTGATAGAGGTCAAATCTTCTGTGCTAATAATGAAGGAGATTTTCAACTTCTTTCTTTAGACCAACTAAAAGATAATCCTGAATATCAACCTTTGACAAATTCAGAATTGTTATATTATAGAGCACAATCTCCTCAGTTAGCAAATAACAATGAATTGCTTAAGGTAGTAAAGAATGGAATCGGAATAGAGTCTGTTACTAAAATGATACAAGATAGTATAGGAAATCTAGGCACTACTTCTGAATCAAATGAAGGATTTGCTAGGACTTAGGCAAGTCAATTAGTTAATGGATTACAAGAATTTATGAATGCTCAACAGCAGTCAGGAAACTATAATGCCACTGTAGACAACTTATACAAAGGAAAATTACTAACTAAGAACTAGGCTATGCAAGCATAGGCAGCTCTTAATTATATATATTCTGCTCTACCAGCTAATGCTAAAACGTTACTAAAGACGAAAACTCAGAATGGAACTGATGCAGAAGCAATAGAGCTAGTTCAGACATTAATAAATTCTAGGCTTAGTTCTACTACAGACTTCTCATTAGATTTAGATGATTCTAGTGGCTCCAGCAAAGGTAAAGAAGGCGTTGGAGAAAATCTGGATGCTGACCTAGTAACTTAGATATAGGCTAGTCATGGAGGTCATGATACTATTTATTAGTTAGATAATAGCTCTGGGGTAGGATTGACTGTACAAGGTACAGCGTATGAATAGGTAAAAGATACTAAAGGAAATCACATAGGCAGAACATCTATGGAAAATATGCTTAATGATTCTGGGCTACGTTCAATTATTAATGCTGATAATGGAGTATATTTCGGAAATCAAAAAGTTGACCTCGACTCTTTACTAAGTATAGCATATGATGGTAAGGGATTACTAAGAGTAAATTTACCAATTCATTCCGATGGTTCTCCTAACTTTGATTTGTTAGAGGAATATTCTAAAGCATAGGCTGAGTTTCTACTAAGTAGTCAGACAGACGAAGATAGACTAAAAATATTCGGAGATACTGAGAAGTATCCAGGACTTACATCATTAGTTAAACCTACTGGGGAGCTGGATATGTCTAAGTTTGCTCCTTTCCTTGTGGCGTCAGGAATGACTACTGACAACATGATAGACATTGACAAAAAACAAAATAAGTTTGTAACAGAAGTTAAACAAACTCCTAATTTAGTAGAACAACTAAAAACAAGTTTAGCAGTTGGTTCTGGTAAAGATACTAAATATCCAGACATTGATGAGTATGATTGGACAGAATGGCTAATGCCGGAATTTATAAACAGTTACGACCATATCTTTAAGGGAAATATTTATATTCCTCTTAATATGAATAAAATGGCTGCAGCTTTAGGAGGAAATCAAAAACTTGATACAAACACTGGATAGATGCTAGAAAAAGAATATCAGAGAAGAGATGTAACTTTCCAGAAGGCAGATCCTTCTTTACTATTAAATAATTAATTATGTTTGAAAACGATTGGATATTATCAAGCTTAAGTAATCCTACCTTAGATATAGATGATTTAGTTTCCATTGGAGGTTTAAATACTAAAAATACTCAGTTTCTAAGTAAGGATTAGTATTTGAAATCAAACTTTATAAAAGATAACGCTCTATTTAAAGATACGAACGGTAGTTTCTCTAGAGAAAAGTTTGATAAATTTTACGAAATACAAGCATCCAGATGGAGAGATTTTTAGAATAATGAATTTCCTACTGGAATAGAACTAGATGCTTTTGATACTGCAAGTAATAGAGCTGATGCAAAGGTCAAAGATAGTAAATTTACATTAGGGCCAACTTATAATCCTGATAGGGTATAGATTGGTGTGGAAGGTTGGAGAACCACTAGTAAGAGAACTAAATCAGAATAGGAGTTAGCTCAATCTTAGAAAATATTCAATCCGGAGACTGGAGAGTATGAAAATACTACTCCTGAGGATTATGCCCTATTTAGTAATCCTATAAAGTGGGTTAGCAACCTATTTAAAGATCCTCTAGTATTAGCGCAGTATGAAGAGGACGAAGTAGATGAATAGGGAAATAAACATAAAAAAGGAGAATATAAACTTAATCCTGAAGGAACCTATTATTACGAAAAGTTAAATGGACGTTCCCCATTGGGAAAGACAGTGTTATCTGCTGCTAACATTCTTACTAAAGAGGACTCTGCATTAAATAAAATAGACTTCTTTGATTCTGATGACTTAGAAAAGAGTACTGCAGGAGTAATTGCTAAAAATATAGCATTAATAGCACCTATGTTTACTCCTGCAGCTCCATATTATTATAAAGCCATAATAGCTAAAGAGTTAACTAAAACACTACCTATGTTACATAGCGTGGTGACTAACCTATTTGGTTCAGGAGATAATCAAACTCCTAAATGGATGAATAGAGCAGCAGCTGTAGGAGAATCATTATCTACTACTAACTCTGTATGGAGCAGTAAGCATACATTCTCATTTGAGAACCTGGCTAATTTGATTTCTGATATAGCTTTACAATGGGGATAGCAAAAACAAATAGCAAAGGCAGTAACTTGGTTTGGTGACAAGAAGGCTCTTAAGAAAGCAGAGGAACAAGCTTTTGAACTTTACAAATCTAAAGTTGGGGGAAGTTTAAAAGGATTAGAAGCTCCATCTGACGAATTATGGAAGTAGTCTACTCTCGGCCAATTATGTATGAAAAAATACTATGACCCAGTAGTAGAAACAATGAGAAAGAAACAAAGACTAGGGGCTGATTTAGCACTAGCCTATATGGCATTAATTTCTAATACAGATGTATATTCTGATATGTTAGAAAGAGGAGCTACAAAAAAGGAAGCTGCTTGGGTAGCTTTGGGTAGTACTGCTGCTATGTTTAGTGTAGATAGATTCGCACATCTAGGTGAAGTATTCTATGATGATCTTACTGCTGAATCTATTAAGTAGGGACGCTAGGCTGTAAAGAAAGAACTAAAGGATGCTCTCGATACTATATATAAACCCGGAACTAAGGATAGTCCTGGCAACTGGTACAAAAAAGGTGCGGCTTTTGGAAAGAGAGCTGCAGAAACATTTGTAGAAAATCTTAAAGACCACAATCTAGGTGGAGTAGGTAAAGCTCTTGGAGAAGGTTTAGAAGAAGTAAGTGAAGAATTAGTAACAGACTTAACTAAGGCCACGTATTCTCTACTTGGAGATTTAGGGATGTATGATAAGAGCGTTAAAGACACTGGAGCTTTTGAGAATATGTTAGAGAGATACTCAATGTCTCTACTTGGAGGTACTATTGGTGGAGGATTATTCTACGGAGTAGAAAAGTATAAAGGCTTTAATAAAACTAGAGACAAAGATCTAGTAACCCTTATTAATGAAGGAAAGGCCTAGGAGCTAAGAAATCTAGTCAAAGGATATGTATCCAAGGGAAAAGCAGGCAATACTAAAATCTCAGGGACTCAGTATTCCTAGGATGCTGCGGGTAATATTACTTGGCTTAGCACAGATAAGAATGAAGAATCTCAGAATCAACAGGTAGGTAATAGAGTAATAGAAAAAATTAACTCTTTAGAAGCAGCTATAGTAGGAAGTGGAACTAAACTTAGTTAGGATTAGTTATTTGATAAGATGGTTCTTTAGGAAGCTAGGTATCAAGAATACAAAAATGCTTCACATGTAACTGGATACTATTAGGAATTTAGTAAACTATAGAACTAGTTACTATAGGCCAAAGAAACTTACAATAAGGCCGCAGAAACCGCAGACGGTACTTTAACTGGAAGATTAACTGATTCCCCAACAGATGCAGAAAAGTAGGCAAAGGTAGCCAATCTACAACCATTTCAAACTGCTGTAGACAATGCTTAGAAAAGAATAAATGATTTCTTGTCTGGAGATATGTCTCTTGATTATACTAGAAAACTTAACTTTGCTCTTGACCCAGTTTTAAATTCTGCATTTTTAGGACTTGATAGAACTAAATGGATACTTAATAAGATAGACCCTACCTAGGAACTTACTATAAAGGATTAGATAGACTTAAATAACTAGTGGAATGACCACGTAAAGGAAGTAATGCTAAAAGACTTAGACAAAGCTTTCTTAGCATATAAAGCTTTTGAAAAGACTATAGCTCCTTAGATGCTTGCTTAGCAAGACAATGCTAATTAGTATAAAAGTATATTTAATTCATTAAGTCAACTATATAATAAAGAGGATTTATCACTAGACAAGTATCTTAATGATAAACCATTTTATACAATGGATTCCAGACTTGTAGACTAGAATGGAATCGAGGAATCTGAGGAGGAATACAATGCTAGAAATAACACCACAACCCCTGATGAAATACAGAAATACTATCAAAGATAGCAGAAGGTATTTGATTTAAACAACTAGGTTTTAGCATAGTATATATAGCAATTTGATGATATATTAAGACCTATCAACTATTCCGTAGATAGCTCTACTAATAGAACTATAGTATAGAATATTAGATATAGGCTTAAAGATATTATAAAAAGAGAAATGCAGTATCCATTCCTAGATTAGGGAAGTAGATTTGATGCTTCTCCTTATAGAAATATTCTGTCGGAGCTAAGAGAAGACTTATCCAATATTGATGATATTCAATAGTAGTTATAGGACAAACATTATACTATAGTAAAGGAAGAAGCTAATAAAATCATGAGCACGCTGAATGATATTATCCCACCTTTAGAAACTCTAGTAAGCGTAGGTAAAGCTACTTAGCCAGTAAATATAAAAAAAGTACTTAAATCAATATCAGAATCTAATATAGAGAATAAGGAACAAATAATAGCAAATATAGAATCTGCTAGGTAGAGGTATTAGGAAGCAGAAAGCCCAGAAATAGAGCAAGAGGCTTAGATGGAGTTATATAATGCTATACCTATTTAGTTTAAGACTTCTCAATAGACTATATAGGAGATTTTTAACGGGTTCGGAAACCAAGTTGTAAACGAAGATGAGTAGCTTAGAGATGTTCTTACTATAGACGATGTAATCAAGGGATTAAACGATCCTACGTCTTCTACATATCAATATTTCTTTGAAAAATCTTCTGCATTACCAGAAATATTAAATGCTGCTTTACAAAATACTCCAATGTAGTTCGGAAAAGATTCCAAGATGAAAATATTAGTTGGAGGAGATATTGTTGATTCAGTAGGTGATACTGTAAAAAAACAGTTATCTACATTGAGCAGATATACTAATACTCTATCATCTAGAATACAGAAAAACCCCGTATACTCATTTTACAATAAATTAAAAGTTAATTCTCACAGTCCTCTAGAAAATATATTGTCTTCTATTACTAAGGAAATGTCAGACAATCAGGAAGAAATATTTAATATGAATTATATTCTAGATTAGGTCTACAAGGATTACGTTGCTCAGGATAAGCTAGATGCATTTGAGTTAAATGATACATAGTCTAAGCAACTAGACAATGCACAGAAGGCATTAGAGTTGATGTCAGCATACATATATTCAGCTTCTACATCACCAGATGGAACTCACTACTTTGGATAGAATAAGTAGATAAACGAGTTTGCTAATTCTCATAGAGACGTATTAACTAGAGAATGGGAGCCACTTCCTGAAATAAGTTAGGAGTATGCTTAGGTATTATAGGATGAAGTAAATAACCTTAATACTGAAATAGAAATATGGAAGAGAATGTCGGAGAATAATAGTATGAATAAGTTAAGACGGCTTGTTGATACTGAAAGTATTGTTAACAGACTACATTATGAACTGGGAAAAAATCTATCTTTCCAGTTTACTGTAGGAGATAAACAATATGATTTAAGTGAAGGGCTAGATTCACTATCTCCATTTGATACTGATAATCCAGACAATCAATTAAGTTAGGTATTTTAGTTTGAGCAAACCCTTTACAGCAACTTCAACAAAATATTAAAAGAGACTGGATGGACTCCAGAATAGTTCTTTGATAACTCAGACTTCTGGAAGAAGTATTTAGGCAGCTACTCAGAATTAGAAAAGCAACAAACTAGTAAGCTAAATGAAAGTCTTAGTGAATTTACTAAGTATGATAAAGCACTATATTTGTTATCAATCCTTTCTGATAATCCTTCTAATTACTACAAATCTGTACAAAATTTCATTAAAGATAATGAGGATATAGCTCCGCTAACTGTATAGTAGAACATATCTAGATTAGGGGAGGCTGCACACACTAAAGCTTATAAAGCTGGATTTAAAGCTTTAGCTAAATTAATTAATCCTAAGAGAACTGTTACTCCAAATGTTGTATATATAAATGGGGTAGCTGGTGCTGGTAAAACAGAAGTAGTACTGAGAAATATAAGACAAAGATTTTATGAGTAGGATGCTTTGGTAATAGGTCCGACTACTTCTCAAGCTGTTAAACTGCAGAACTCTCTTAATGAGGGTATGTCTTATACTATAGACGGAGATACAGGTATATTTAGTAAGTTACTTCCTGAGTGGGATAATATTAGTGAGTCCTTCCAGAAAGCTGTTTCTGAAATAAATAAGCATGCAAAAGAGAAAAATTATAAAGTAGAAACCGATTATTTTGTAATATAGAATTAGGATAGACCTAATGAGTTATCAGGAGCAAAGATTGACTTAAAGGTTGATAAAATAAAATTCAATCCTGATATAACTTCCCCTCTAATATTCGTAGACGAAGCCGCACACATGAATACTCTTTAGATAGCACTTCTAGACGAATATGCTGATAGAGTTGGGGGTACTGTTTTCTTGGCCAGTGATTCCAATCAATCAGGATATTAGAACGGATAGATAGAAAACCTAAAAACCTCTGATATATTTGCTACTAGAACTTCTAAACTGTAGGAATCTTTGAGGACTTCTAACGTGTAGAAATAGAATAATAACAATAAGGTCTCGGCATTACTAGATACTATAAATGATATTTGGGAAGCCGGAGACAGTTAGGCGTGGAGTGATTTAGAAGGTAAACTCCCTAATTTGATAAGAAAATTAAATCTTAGAGTTTATAATAAAGAAGATGATATAAACGGAGACCTTATTGGCGGAAATATAGACGAAGTAATAAAAACATTGCTTAGTGATAAGCACAAGAATGCTAGTATAGGGTTCATTGGAGATGCTAACTCTCCTGCATATCAAAAACTTAAAGATGCTGGATTTACCAATCTGGGAGAACCATTAACTGAAACTATTGTTCCAGGGAAGAAATTTATGTAGGGACAAGAATTTGACTATGTTATTATAGACAATATAGATTTATCTGTAGACTTAGATGGATTAGATTCATATAAGAAGGTAACTTTCCTAAAAAGATTCTACACACTAATGTCTAGAGGTAAAACAGCTTCCATCTTTTTAGATAGAGGTCTAGCTGGGTTAGTAGGAGCTAATACTTAGGATGATATAAAATCCATAGGATTTAGTTTGGCTAATCAGGTTTAGCTATTTAGAGACAATTACTCTAAAGCATTGGAAAATCTAGACTTGTCCCAAGCTACATAGGAAGAGGTACCACAGGTTAAAGAAGAACCAGAGGTTAAATAGGAGGGGACTGAATTAGTTATATCCCCGGTAGTAGACAATACTCCAGAGTTCAATCCAGAAGCTACTATAGAATAGGTGACTCAGCAACTAGAAGACAGTAAACAGAAAATTTATAATGACTTCACTGAATAGAACTAGGCAGAGAGATAGGATGTGGAAATGTCAGAATTTTCTGACTTATTAATAGAAGCTAATACTGTAGTACCTATTACTGGACTATAGGAAACTATGGTCAATCCAGATGGTACAGAAAGAAGATACCCAGCTTGGCTTCCTGGAGAAAAGACCTCTGTGAGAAGAAATATTAATGCTATCTATGATGGTACAGATCCTATTACTAAAAGAGTTGATAAATAGAGATATCAGGATATTATTACTAAGGTTCAGAGTTCTGTTATATTTGGAGGAAATATTACAGACCCCGCATTAACATCTCTATTAGGATTTAGTGAGGCTTGGACTAACAGAAAGCTCTAGTTGGAAGTTAGAAAAGCTACAGACTCTGATAATTTCGGAATAGGAACTGATCTTAAACCTACATATATAGATATTGATGGAACTCCTTATATAGTATCTATTACTTGTAGATTAGATGGATTAAGTAAGACTATTTAGGATACTCCATTCTCGGCAGTATTTGACATATGCCTACTTTCTGATTTCAATAATCTTAAATAGCCCAATGTTTAGCAAGCTATTAAAGACAAAATAAATCAGAAGATTAGGGACGGAAAAATCACTGGAACTAATAGAGCTAAAGCTGAAAGATTTAGAGATAATCTAAGTGAATCAGTTAAACAGTATGAACAATTTATTAGGAGAATAGTTAAGGAACATCCAGAAGGACATTCTATAGAACTTTCCCCTGATATGTACCAATCCCACTAGACTACTAGATTAGTTAAGAGAAAAACTCCTAGAAGATTAGGAGGAACTCTTAGTGTAGCTACTATAGAAAATAATAGAGTAGACTAGGATGGAAATTATATTTCTGATTATAACAATTTCCTAGATACTGATAAAAGAAAGGTTGTATCTCCAGTATATATAGTTGGAAACAAATCTGATATTCTAAAAGGAAAAGTATCAGAATCAGTTTTTGGTAAAGCTGTAGTATTTGTGTCGTCTAATACTAATCTTACCCCAGAGGAGTTACCAGATAGATATATAGAACAAAAGAGAAATCCTGATGCCCATACCCCAGAGGTGAGAATGGTAGTTCTTAATAATCATGGTTTGAGCTTTACAGAGTTAATAACTCATAGAATTTAGTCTTAGCTTACTGGAGAGGGAGAAAAATAGAAAAAACCTTGGAGGATGGATACCTTAGGGGTTAGAATGTTTACAGCGATGTGGAACTTTAGAGCTGGTCTAGAAAATTTCATATCACAATTAGACAGGTGGAAACAGGAGAATGGATACACAAGCAAAAAGATATTAGACATTACTAAAGTTGAGTCAGAACTATTTGATAGCTATGGAAAAAATTGGACAACGCACTTAAATGCCGGAAATTCAAAGGTAGAAGCTTTATTAAATAGATATAAAGTAACCGCTGCTGACTTAGAAAACTTAATAAAGTTTAACTAGGAATACTGCAAAGATATACCTACTTTTAGGCTGGGAATTGACCTAACTAATACAAACGTAGGAGGATATGTAAGAGCCTTTGACGTAAGTAATTCCAAAGTATATGGAAAGAATGAGGCTAACATGTTGGCTATAGAAGAAGAGTATGCTCATAAATATCACTCTGTTCTATCTTCTATACTAGAATAGTTAACTGCTAATGAACCTCCTAAAGCTTTTAAAACAGTAGGTTTAGAATTTAAGCCTATGGCTACTAGACTGGCTAAACCCGATGGTTCTAATTATGCTACAAATGAGTATATAGGAAAGAATGAGTAGAAGAGGAATTTGTCAGGACTTATTCATACTAATAATAAGAATATTGTTATAGGAGAAACTGACAACAGTGGTAATATTGTAGCTACCTCAACTATCTCGGCAGAGTCAATGTTTAGCTTTTTCCCGAAGGCTATTTCTGCTATAGCTTCCAAATCAAGAATATATCAAACTAACAATAACGTTAATGGATTAATTAGTATTACTACTATTGATACAAAAAACAATACCGATAAGTTTGATTTTGACATTTCGTCTATGTTTAGAACAGGAATGTTAGAGAGAAAAGGAAACGACAATACTCTATTTAATATGTTCAACTTGATTTTCCACGGAACTGTTTAGAGCTTAGAATCTCCTCATGCTTATACTGAAGAAGCTCCATTTAAATACGGGATATTCGTTGACCCTGATTTAGAAACTAGTTAGGATTATAAACAAATAAACGTTAGAGGATAGAATGGATAGGATTACGCATTCTTAAGATGTGGAACTAATCCGGTCTTCTTCGATGTGGATGTAGATGTGGTCTCTGGAGGTATAGCAATTAATCTCTCTAAGTTATTAGATGGAGGAAAAAGATAGCTAAAGGAAGAAACTAAAGTATAGAATCCTATAGAATAGTAGATAGGATACTCATCTAGGATTACTGACGAATAGGATAAAGTAAGATTCCAGAACTACCTCCTTAATGAGGGAAAAGAAGATAATGAGTAGAGTTATTCCGAATATACTACTATCTAGAATAATAGGAAATTAATCAACTTCTTCAAAAATGGAACATCTGTAGATAACATAGTAGAATTAATTAATCTCCAACTTGGAGGAACTACTATACAAGATGTTAAATACGAAAATGGAAAAGTAATATATACTGACAACAATAACGGAACTGGAGAATTGAGTTTAGATACTGGAGATATGTATATAACTGCTACTCCTAATAAGACTAATTCTGTAGAAGAAATTACTGGGCAGTCCTTTAACTCAATGGTTGTAGACCCAATGGGAGCTGACATAATGACACACTAGGACTTCTTGAATTAGTTAGAGGAATCATTCCCAAATGATACAGATATTCAAATGTTATCTAATTCCTCTAATGTAGAAAGTTATTTGGAGTTGTTAGTAAGTATGAAAGATACACTAAATAATAAGATAGAGCAATTAGAAGATTCTGATATGAAATGGAGTTTATCCGATTATCTATTATATGTAGATACTACATGTTTTTAAAAATAAATGAATATGGCAGCTTGTAATGTTAAATATGACAAAAAGAGTTATTAGCAATTAGCCTCAGACCTTAAGTTATTATATAATCAAATCAATAGACCTGGAATAGAAGATAGAATTATAAAGACTTTAGAGTTCAAATACAAATCTAAAGATGGTTAGGATAAGAGATTATTACTAACCGATACTGAAAATCTAGACGAAATTTCTAGAAACTTTATTGATGATGTTAATAATATAGTTTGTGGATTAGCTAATTCTTCCTTAGACAAATTACCAGAGAAAGCCATGAAGTTTAGAAATATTGTGTTGTCAACCTTCTTCGACATGAATAGTGTCGGAGAAGTGACAACTCAGATTTCTGAGACTGAAAAGGAAATGGAGACGGATCAAAGTCAGGAAGCAAGAAAATTACAGAAAGTAGAAGATACTCTACTAGAAATATACGGGCCGATAAATACAGGTCTAATCCAAGAGGTGACAGATAGTTTCGGTAGAGAACTTAAATAGAAGCTTATCTATAATAACTATCTAAAAACTAAATATGAATTAACTTCAGAGGAAGTTAATAAGAGAATTGTGGACTATAAGGAGGGAAAATTCGAGAACATCCTTGGACACCTAAAAGAATAGTTCCCAAACGATTCTGTTTTACAATCTATTACAACCATGTATAGTAATGGAATGTTAAACTCTAGCTAGTACTACTATGTCATAGACGCATTCAAGAGATATGTGCTATAGGACCCTAATAGAAACACAAAGTTCAACTAGTAGTTAGAGGATAAAATTCTTCAAAAGAATAAAATATAGTAGGAATATCTATACAGACAGTTGATAAAAACCGTGTTGGATAATCCTAAACTAAATACATGGTTTAATAACAAATATAACACTAACTATGTTAATTCAGAAGCTAAAAATTAGCTGTTTTTAGCTAATAGATTCTCTAACTATTACTTAGAGATTAAGGATAAGCTTCTAAAGGAAATAGAAAGGGGTGCTGATTATGGTGACTAGGTATTACCTATAATATAGGAAATAGAAAACCCAAAGGATGATTTACTGAATTATGTAAATGATTATATATCCCTTACGCAGTTTGATGATCTACTTTCTCAGAAACTAGGAAGTAGTATAGGTATAGAAAGAGGATTCCTAAATAATGTAGAGCCTCAAAGATAGAATGCTAAGAAATACACATTAAGAGAGTCTCATTCTCACCAAAAGGCAGGATGGGAAACTGCCAATAATGAAGGTAGTGAAGCTCATACTAGTATCGGAGTGAAAGATATGTTAGATACTATATTTATTTATAAGTATAATGAATCTCATCAGTTACTCCCACAGACTTTAGATATGACATCTCTAATGTAGGCATGGCAGTCCCTTTTAGCTGATGTGCTAAATAACAATATCAACTTTGACATAAGTGATAGTAACAGTAAAGCAGTTATAGGTGTATTAAAAGATCTTATTAATACCTAGAATGTTAACGTACTAGACAATATTATAGATATTCTTGAAGTATTATTCAAACCTTAGGCTATTCAAAACTCTAGAGGTAGAATGATTGACTTTATGAGAAATGAGAATCTTTTCTCTGAGCAGCATAAGAATATATTATATTCGTTCTATAATGAGGTATTGAATAGAGATAATCCTAATTCAAACATTTCTATAGAGTTGAGTAGAGTTAATGATAATCTGAAATACGGAACCAAGTTCTTGGAAACAGTTTCAGATTTGTGTGCTATTATCTACAGAAACGTAAATAACAACTATATAGATTGTAATCTACAATCCTCTAAATCATCATTTACTGTTAAGTAGAAGTTTAACTGGGATGCCGATTTATTTGACTTAGTTGAAAGAATTACTTTTAGAAGTAAGACAAGACAAACAAACAAACTAGGAGAAGATAGATTAACTAAGTATAACTATACTTCTGTACCAGATTCTACAGGAAAATTTGTATCTAAAGTAGAACTTGCTGGAAAAGAAGGAACCCCATATACCTTTGGATTTAGATATTATCAAGGCGCTTCTAATATGGAAGGACTTTTCTCTACTATGGATAATCTAGAACTAGAAAACTCTACTGTAGAAATTAATGGAAAGGAAGTTCCAATACTGGACGTCTTAGCTAATATAAATCTTAGAGACTTTAGCAATAAAGTTCTCCAAAATAAGGAATTATTAAATGAATATGAGACAGTTCTAAATAATCTGTTAGAAATGTTTGACTATTACCTAGATACAAATTTCTTATCAGATAAGGGATTAGAAGCATTACAGGGTTATAAGGACAAATACGAGTTCAATCCAAAAAACAGTTTGTTTTCTAAGAATTACCTTAACCATTTCTTGAAGCTGGCTATTAGAACTGCTGACATTGATAATCAAATTAAATTAGCTGGGGATTAGGATTTGAAATAGTTCTTAATGGAGAACTCTAAATACACCAGTTTGTTTAACAGAGAATCTAAGAAACCATCATCTGATGTTTTCGATATTCAAGCTAATAGAGTTTATTTTAAGCCTGTAACTACTAGAGATAAAGCTATGAGTGACTTAGCAAGGAGTTTTGTAGAGGCATCTGGTAGAGCCGTTAGGTCTACATCTTTAAACAAGGCAGGCTCTAGCGTTTCTAATTACAGTATATCTAGGCTAGGTTCTGAATTAAATAGGCGTCTGCATCAACAAAGTCAAGAAGGAGGCGCTGCTACCTCTCTATTATTTGTATAGAATCCTAGCTCTATTGATATAGACCCTGTAATTGATGGAGAAATAACTACCCCAATAGGGGACGTTAAGTCAGTTAGGGATATGTCCTCATCTGAGCTATTTCAACACGCTATATTAGACAAATTTTATAGCTCCTTCTTGAAAACTGGAAAGGTATGTTTCTAGCCTACGGTGTATTCTGACAAGACAAACTTCCTAAATTATATGTCTAATCTATCCATGTTCAGTGACAACATTATGGATTTGATGACAGATAAGAATTAGGAGCTTATAGACCTATATAAGAATACTTTCTTTTCTGCCCACAATAAAATCTAGGCTAGTGTAGTAACTAAGATGGAAAAACTTATGGCTTTCCTATCTACCGCATAGGGAGCTGAATTTAGAAAAGAAGGAGATGTCTTTACCTCTAATAGACTTGACAACGTTAGAACTTTCCTAAGAAATAGAAAAGAGGACGATTTGACTAATCTTGTATTTAGATACAATCAATATAATATAGAAAAGATAGAATTAGAAAAGGACAAGGATTATAGGTCTAGAAAAGGATTCTGTGACCTTAACGAGGTAATTGACTTCTATGCTAAGTTATATAATGACCCGACCCGTTTAAGAAAATTCCTTAAACAACAGCAAGAATTATTCCTAGATAACCTTAGAGAGTATGGGGTGAACTTCAGACTATTTGACTCTACTTAGGATCTTAATTCTTGGATTAATGACAAGCTAAATAGTAAGGTAGCTACCCAAGTAGTAAGACTTTTATCTGACACCAAATTATTATAGGTAAAGGATAGATAGTCTTTTGCTGACAACTGGATTAACAAGGAGACTGGAGAATTAATATTATCTAAAGATTCTTAGATGAATCCTTTCCTTGAGAAGTTCTTCTATATAGAAGGATTGTTTAGTAATAATCTTAGATTGAGTTTATCTGGAACAGAGGTAAATCATCCAGACAAAGCAAAGGGAACATTATTTAACAAAATAGTATCTACAGTTAAAAACATAAAGGATGCCGATAATCCTATAAAGGTCAATGTAGCTAGAAAAGCTTTAGAGAATTTATTGATTGACAATCAGATAGGTTTTGAATCCCTGGATGGGTTTATTGAGGAGTTTTCTTAGGCTAGGGCTATTAATGATTTGGACGGAAACCCTAACATGTAGGATATATATGATAAAACTATTATAGAGATTATAAATACTGCACAAGGAACATAGTTCAAGCGTAACGTTATTATTCCAGCTACTCTATAGCATCCTCTTACTGGTATGATAAACGGAGTTGCCAATAAGGTTAATGTAGCTGTTGCTTATGATATGTCAGCTCCAGTAAATAATCTAAGAGAATCTGATGAGATAGACTCTCAGGATGGTAGCTCAACTATGTCTCCAATCTAGGTAATTCTAGAGAATAATTCTCTTGGAGATTAGAGGGTAGGAACAAATAGAAAGCCTATTTGGGATGATTAGACTAATGACTTAACTTCATTCCTAGCTAAGTTTGCATCATTTGGTTAGACTAATTCTATGATGTTGTAGTCATTACAATCTAATTCTGCACAGTATAATATGTTTAAGAAGATGCATAATATACGGTGGAATGGAACTATAGACCTAACTAAGAACATAAACTAGTTTCAACAAACAATGTATGACTAGGAAGAAGTTTCTAGGTGGTTTAGAGAAGCAATTCTGGGTGGAGAAAAACTGTTCTATAAAAATTAGTTAGGAGAAATAGTACAAGTAACCGACTTTGGAAGGGATAATTCCGGATATTTTACTGTAGAAACTATTTTAGGAAAAGGCTCCAATAAGGTTTATCACTACTTTAGCGATGCAACTTCAGAACATAGTACTACAGGAGGAGAAGGATTCCATACTATAGACAGTCTATATGAATTATTTGTGGCTTTAGGAGGAATTAATTGTACTAATGCTAAAGGAGTAACATCAGAATTTAGCAATTAGGTACTTACTAACTTTGTTATTAATGTGGGGCACAAGGTTAACCCAAAAGTAACATCTGTTAAAGATATAGTTCAGCCTCTTAAGGACAAGTTTGTAGCTTATGTGTTTAACAACTCAGCTGTAAAGAATGGAGCTAAAAACATAAATAGTGCGGATGTATGGACTAATAACGCTCCCCTAAATACGTTCCAATTAAATATACAAGGATTAGGCATTCAGCTTAATGCTGACCATGATGTAGTAGATTCAGAACTTACTGAGTTCTCTCAGGTAGTAGCTGCTTGTGCTGCATATGGTAAAGATTTTAAGTCTGTAAACGAGATATACTACGGACTTGCCGAGTCTGCATTTTAGGCTTCTGAATAGGAATTGACAAATATCTCTAGATACTTTAAGGATTACGCAGAAGACCCGAGTAAGGCTAAATATTAGCTATATAAGATAGTAGGAAAGCTTATAGTTCAGTCCAAGAGTAATAGCGATATGGACTTAACAGAAAAGTTAAAATAGGAAATTAATAAGGAGTTTAAGGTAAATAAGGATAATTCATCCTCTGGATTAAAGATTCCTTTTAGTGATCCTAGTATCTATACACAATTTATTACTAATATTACTTCTGTAATCAATTCTAAGTCTATTAAACGTAAGCATCCTGGGTCTGGATATGTTATGGCTCCTGGATATAATGTTGTACAATACTTTCAATGGTTTGACCCAAAAACTAGAACCTACAGAAAGTTCCTTTTTGAGGATGCTCTGAAAAGAGCAAGAAACGATTTTAAAGGTAAATTAAGAAGTGGGCTAGAAGCATGGTGTGCCCAGAATGGAATAGACCCAAATAAATATGGGGAACGTAAAAGAAGAATAGCAAATTTCGACTTAGCTACTTTAATTCAGGAATCAGCTGATAAAGTAGATTTATCTACTATTCCATATTCTAATATTACATCTCAAGATACTACAGAATACAATAGATAGCTTGTTAATATGTTCTTAGCCTCTAAGCAAGAAGCTGAACAAGTAAGGGATAAGTCTTGGTTTATGCCAACTGATATAGTACAAGTTATTACTCCAACTGGAGAGCTTGGCTAGACTATAGACCTAAGCGATATGGAAACATATTACAACTTTAAGAACAGACAGGAATTAGAAGGAACACAGTTTAAACTGTGTGTAACTAAACCCAATAATCTTAAACCCTCATTATTAAGATGGCAATATGTAGACCCAGTTGATGGGATTACTAAGTACATGACTATATACGACCATCCAATTATCAGAGGTTCTTGGAACTTACCAAAATCTGAGAGACCGAAACAAACTTAGATATAGGAAGTTTTAGACTTGCTAGATAAGGGAAAATTTGAGCTAAACGGACAAATACTAGACATAGTTCCAGGAAGTTTAGAAAATACTGAGGCTGAAATAGTCCTTGGTAATATGTATAAGGATATTTTCCAAACTGGCGATGCTACTCTTGCTGATATTATGGATTAGGGAGAAAACTTCTTTAGAAGACAAACAGAAGTTCCAAAGATTCCGGCAGGTTTTTATAATCTAGCTTTTGTAAAGAATAATGGACAACATACATTGGTGTCTTTTAGTAATCTATTAGAAACACTTAATGTATACGAAGATCCATTTGACTATACATAGGAATATATAAACGACAATAATGAAATATATACCCACTAGGATGGGATAAAGATTGGAAAGTATATACAATCTTCTTGGAAGTATACAGATGGTAAGGTTCTAGATTAGAATAATGAGGAAATAGATAAGTCAAGATACAGACTTATTCAGGATAAAAATGGAAATGTGGAGAACATTCTATAGAGGATAGATTACCTTAAAAGATACAAGTACACTAAGTCAGAATTGGTTAATGGCGAAAATCAGTTAATCAACTATACTTTATATAAGATAGCTCCTATTTAGGATATAAAGAGAGCCTTAGATAAAAAATCTTAGGACTAGGACGTTTTAAATTCTGATGCATATCACTAGATTTCTTCTATACTAAATAATATATACTCTCAGGACAGATATATAGACATCTAGGTTAATACTGGTATTGAACTAAATCCAGGACTACAAAGAACCATTGCTAACAGTTTAGTAGATTTTGGAAACGATACCAAGTATGATTAGAAATCTAACAAAAGAGTTCTAATGACCCCAGAGGAGATATAGAAGCTCCCTAGATTCTAGCAACATATGATAGAACTAAGAAACGCTTTAATAGGAAATAATTTCTCGGAGTAGTACAAGCAAATAAGAACATAGTACTATGAATATCTTCAATAGTATAAGAAATAGTATTCATCATTCTTAACTTCTCTCCACTTTATTTCTTCTCGTATCCCTGCACAGTCCCTACAATCATTCATGCCTATGACTTGTGTTGGTTGGACATCAGATACTTCTAATACCGCATATGTTAGTTATATACAAACATATCTATAGGGTTCCGACTATGATATTGATAAAGCCTATGTCATGGGACAATCGTTTAGCGATGATGCTTTGTATATAGGCTGGAGTCCCTTATTTAACTATTCATCAGAATAGATGGTGGATGCTAGTAAGACTCTTCCGTTACCTAGAGGCAACAAGTTAATTGTGGTAGAAGGATAGTAGTACTCTATAGAGAATGAGCTTAATGATATACTATCATCTTCTGGTCCAGAAAGACTAAGAAAGATGGCTAATCTTATATATAAGATTGATACCAACAATGGTAGATATAATTATGCTCCAGGGTAGAATGCCGATGATAAGTAGAAAATAATTAATCAGATCTAGAAGCATGAGAACTATAAGGTAAGTTACAGGTAGAGAGAGTAGGCATACAAAAATGTTGCTAGTGCCAATATTAGAAACGTTGTTCATAATATCAGAAATAGAGACTAGGCATATTCTCCTATTACTATGAGAGACTTGCAAAAAGAGGCTGATAAATCTCCTAAAGGAGCTAAGACTAAACAGCTGAATATGATGAATCCTCTTACTAAATATGTAATGCAGAATCAGAACTTAGTTGGTAAGAACGTAATTGGTATTGCTGCTAACGGTGAAAAAGACTGGTTTAATCTTACTTACTACTACCATAACGTATTAAGAAATGGAAACCAAAAAGACAAGTTCTTTTTAAAGATGAACCACTCTTATAGTAGATTGTCTGGACGTGCTACCGATTAGTTAATGAATGTAGTAGTTAAGCATATCCCAGACTTGTGGAATGCTTCTCCTGAATTATCTCAGAAAATTAAAGAGGAATTCTATTCTACATATGATGGGTAGATAGATACTGATGATAAGTACGTAGACCAGTTAATTTCTCAAATTCTTTCTGCTGCAACGGATAATGCTAAAGAGTTAATCTTGGCGAAAATTAATGCCGGAACTAACCTAGCTAAATATCATCTACATTTAGTAATGATGGGATTCAATCTTAAAGACATAGTAGCTTTCATGACTAGTCCAGTAGTTGAGTTAATAGACAAGTATAGTAGAAACGATTTGTATAAGAATGAAGCAAGTTCTGTGACTAATGCTATTAAGATTCTGAATGGAGATATAGACTTATCTAAGTTAATCGTTAAACCTCAGGATAACCTCTCACCGGAAGAAAGATTAGAAGCCATGGAAGCCTAGATGGAGGCTATGGAAGCTGAAGCGGAAATGACCATGGAATTATTAGCAGAAGGGCGTACACCAAGAAGAATTAATAATGAATATTCTTGGGTAATAAGAGAACTTGGAAATATATATCAAGTAGCCGAGGCTAGATCTCTAAAGGATTTTGTATAGAAATATATTAAAGCGAAGACTGAACCGATTTCGGCTAATAGTCCGGAATATGTTACTAAGTTAGCTAACTACGAGTTTCCTAAAACAACTAACATGAACACTAATTACGTATTCAAATATATCAATTAGATTGTTGATGATATTAGGTCTCAGATAGCTGATTATAATAGGATTCATCCTAATAGTAATTACTCTATGTTGGACTTCAAACTAGACCTTAACGAGTTTTAGAGGATTACTGATGAGGCTAATGAAACATCTACCTTAGCATCAGTATGGCTTAAATTAAATCAGGGTATTCCTCAAACGGATATGGATTTAATTAAACTGATTAAAAGGATGTATGCTACGGTCTCTACTAGGGAACGTAGGATGGGAATAAGAAAACCTTCAGATTCTAGTAAGAATAAATTCGTTAATTTGTAGGATGAAGAGGAAGGAGCCTTTGAAAATTCTGGAACTAAACAAGAATTGTTATCATATCTTGAGTAGTATTCTATGATGCCTGCAGTACCAGATACCTCTAAGAATAGAGTAGAAAAAGGACTAATAAAGACCATAAAAAGTATTTAGGCTAATAATCCTGAATTATCCTTAGCGGAAATAGTATCTATTCTTAACGATGCTGTTAATGCTGATTTATATGGAAACTTTGATTTATATAAATTCTTAAACGATGAAAAGGTTATAGTTCCTCAAAGTTCTAGAACTATCTATAATACTAGACAAGGAGACCTGGTTTCTTATAGAGAGTTAGCTGCTACTTATTATAATCTGATTAAATCCAGTTGGAATATCCTAGATATGGTTAACAGGATTCCTCATTACAAAATGAATCTAGATTTATTAAATTATACATTACAATAGCGACACTTATTTGCTAATAAGTCTAAGATTGTAGACTAGCTAATCTCTTTAGGAGAACTATCCTATAGTGCTTTATCTGATAGAGATTACAAGAATATTATATAGTATGCTGATAAGATACTTATAACTTCTTATTTCTTGTCCAAAGAGGATCCTATAGATATCTCAAGGGTAGATAATACTAAGGTTTATGATTCTAATTATGATTTAGTTAGATCTGATGAGCTTTATTTGAACTCTCTTAACGGAATTGATTCATTAAAGAACTTTGTTGAAAATGATTTCTATGAATGGTTAAAGAATACCTATCCAGATAACTTCTTAGTTAAAGAGCTAGTATAGAGTTCTAATAGAGGAAAGAGTATGTTAAGGACAGCTCTTAATCTATTCGAAATTGACTAGAGTCTGCCTAATAAGTAGACATATAACAGATACTTAATAGGCATCTAGGAATTAGCTAGTGAAAAGTTTGATTAGAATCATACTGTAGCTGATATATTGATGTTATATAATCTGGCAGTAAATGGAACTAAGTTGGGAGGTAAGTATATGACTGGTATATTTAGAGATTAGGTTCGTGAGGGAAATGTTCTGTACGACTATTACAAGTTTATGTCGGAATAGGACTATAATGATGACTTTAAATACATCATCCCTACTAAGAGAGACTTCTTAATAGCTATGGCTCCTACGGTATATTCTACCTATGCATTAGGTTATAGAACTGAACCTTATGTTAAGGTTCTTAACCCCGCACATGGGTATGATGTCTATAAGAGATATTATGATAGGTCCGATTTTACGTGGAAATATGATATGAGTAAACCAGAATCTCTTCTATAGTTAGACCACTTAGGACTAACACAGGGAGAAATCGACGAGAGAACATATAACTATGCATAGAACTCTTTAGTAATGTTCCCAGAACTACACAAGAGAATACGAGAAAACTCTATATTCTCCGGAACTGGAGAAACTAACATGAGAGATAGGGCACTACAATTAGCACAGTATATTAGATAGAACAGGTTGCTTATTTACAAATTATGTTAATATGATGGAGTGTGATATAATTCTAGAGATAGGAGGAAAAAGTGATTTTAAAATTGATAGAGAGTCCAGCGAAAAAGAGCTGGACTCACTTCAAGATATTGTAGAATACTTAGATACCCTTCCGGAACACCAATTGAAGTAGTTAATTTACGACTTATAGACATCGTCTACAAGAGTAAAGAACTCACAAAAATACTTCTTGGATAAACAGCTAATAGGGAACTGTTCTTTCGAGAATCTAAAGCTCAGATTTCCTTAGGAGACTGAGTTGCTTAAAGATATTGAAAAACCCTATATTATTACTCTAGTTGATAAGGCCTACTCCAATGGGGATATGTTGAAAGGAAGAGTAGTTGTAAACGGAGTAGTTAGCTATGTATTTAGGAACAAGTTTGATGTTTAGAATTTCGCTGAAACTGAATATAAGAAACATTTGGTGGAGTAGATTATAACTGATAATGATATTGCTGATGAATATCTATCAGAAAAATATAAGGACAAACTAAATGTTATTAAGGGTAGTTATAAAGGTAATTTAGAAAGGATTACCAAGGAGGTAGATTCTACTCCTGCAGAACAATTTACTATAAAGCATTTGATTTTAGACTACTTAAATAATAGTTCAGATTATACCAAACTAATTAAAGATGGGGATTAGATTATAGACGCTGGTTCAGTACTAAATGACTTCTGCAGAGAACTTAACAAGTAGCAGGTTATTAACGAAGATTCAGAGTCAGAACTAGCTAGATATTTAAGAAGACTTCATTGGAAGAGAGAATAGTTTGGCAAGTCTGAGTTATATAAAGGATTAGCTACTTATGTTCCAGAGTTTGCTTAGGAGGTAGGCGAACAGCAATTCATAAATCTAAACCAGGAAGGAATGGAAGAACTACTTTAGAAGTACTTTAAAAATGATATAATTCTCTCCAATTATCATGTAGAGTCCGTAGGTGGGTCAATTCCTCAGTCTATAAGACTAACTAAGTCTTAGGTTAAAAAGATATTTGATAAAACCTTAGCGATTAAAAATTCTGAGAGGAAATCTTTGGGAGAGTTAGAACTGTCTAAGAATTATGAAGATAACATATCTTCTCTAGAAGAAGCTCAATAGTTCTTTTAGGGACATCTTAATATAGACATTGATGGAGAGTTATACACTCTCAATATATCTCAAGACAAGGATTAGATAGTATATAGCTATGTGGGAAAAAAGCTTACTAACGATGATAAGATTAAGCTCAAAAGAAAAGGAAAGGTGCTAAAGGACGAGTTTAATTTTGGATATGATACTATGAACATCTTTACTCCGGTAAATGAAGACGGAGTAAGCGACGGATATTACAAAGGATATTATATATATAACCACCTTAATGAAAATGGAGAAAATTTATTTATAGTTAGTGGAAGTGTTATTAGTCCTAATCTATACGACCCTCCTAAGTTCAAATCTTTAAAAGATGCTAAATTAGCCGTAGAGGGATTTAACAGGTCTGCAAATATAAGTAGACAAACTAAAGTAGAATTGAAACAAATGATTGGAAGCTCTAATGGTAAGAGATACGTCCATTTGGAATTTTCTACAAATCCAGGATAGACTATTAGTTCTATAGCATATCCTATTAATCCTAAAACTAAACTTTTTGCTTAGGAACACAATTTAATTACTACCAAAAAATCTTCCGAGATATAGTCTTTCTACAAATCTAAGGGAATAGACATTTCTGCTTTAGACCTTCCGGAGAAAATTGGAACATTTCTATACGCAATGACAGAAAATGGATATTCTATGAATGCTATACAAAATAAACCTCTTGAAGAGGCAGATATGGAAAATATCAAGAAGATTATATTCGACATAAATAATGCTCCAGTAAAACAGTATCTAGTAGAGAGAAGTAATAAGAATTCTGATGGTAACTACACAGCCTATATAAAATCCTTAACAGATTCTGGAATTACTATTAATTCTACTGGGGTAGATGTAGCTGGGAATCCTCCTACATAGAGTCTAACCAGCACGTTATTTAATCTAAAAGATACTCTAGAAAATACCTTATTCAAGGATACTCCAATTAAAATTGTTATTACTGATAACGACTAGCTTACTTAGCTCCAAGATCCTGATGGAAATAGGATATTTCCTAATGGTACTAACGATGTTAGGGCTTTTATTTATAATAATAATTTATACATAAACTAGAGCAATGCAAATGTTAATGACTTACTTCACGAAACCTTTCACATAGTATTGGGAGCTATCAAGGCTTAGGATATGAATGAGGGAACCAAAAACTATGAAAGCATTTTGAATTTCTATGACAAAAAAGTATCTTAGATGACTAAGAATAGAGTTAATGATCTCTATAAAAACTTAGCACAAATAGATAGAGTAGAAGAAGGTGTTGTAAGATACCTGGCTAGATAGGTTGAGAATGGTGATGTTTTTTACTATAACGATAAAACGGATTAGGCACTAGAATTATTTAGATAGCAATTTCTAAATATAAAACAAAATATTAGAAAAAATATTAAACTTGATTTAGATAGCGATTTAGGCTTCTAGTCCAGTGTAAATGCTTTGGTGTCTTCGTAGATAGGTTAGATGTAGAAAAACCGTATTATTTCCAACCTAATAGAAAAAGGAATAGAAAAAGGTTTAATATTAGAAAATTGTAAATGAAAGAATGTAATTACACATTAGTTGGTAAAAGATAGTACAACCACTCTTATGATGAGTTAATCAAAATACTGAAGAAGAGTCCGTAGTTAGCCTACGACATCTTATATTCGAAAGATTATAATCGTTAGACAAGGGTGGTTGATAGACTATCTGAATTAAAAGAGTCTGGAAAAAGAAAATTTAAAAAAGAGTTCTCTGATAGGGTAGATGTTATAAATGGATGTGCAGAAGTTAATACTTCTGGATATACAACGTAGTCATTTATTGATTCTGGTTTATACACAGACCAATCTGGGAACCGAATAATGCCAGTCTTGCAAATAGATGATTATATAGAAAGAATGCAAGCTTTATATGAGTCCAAAGGATTATCTAAAGACGAGATTAAACAACATATTTCTGTCCTAAAGAATAGTTGGAAAAGAATAGCAGAGGATGGTAGAGATTTTCATAAAATTATTCTAAAATAGGGAAAAGATACTTCCTATTCATAGACGGAAGATAATACTAAAGGGACATCATTTGAACATCTTAGTGATGTGATTTATGATAAAGCCTATAATGATATATTCAGCTAGGTATATCTAGGAAACGGAAGAGAGTCTAGAGAACTAGGAGATGATTCTTCTCCAGTAATTCTAAAAAATATAAATCTATCTGCCAAATTGATAGGTAGAGATGATACTATTACCGGACATATTGATTATATAGTAGTTAAACCTAATGGTTCCGTAGAAGTATTTAATATTAAAAGTTCGCACGAGTCTCCTGCATTCTGGGATTAGGCTAAGAAAGAAAAATATAGAAATGAGTTTGCTTTGCTATCTAGGATATTACAATATAATGGAATCAATGCCAATGATATTAGATTTAATATTATTCCAGTAACTTTTAAATATGACGACTAGTTTCAAAACATAAATAATATTGTTGTAAACAGAGCAGAATGCTACAGTCATAATAAGGGAGCATTTGTTATGCAAGAATCTATGAAACTAGCTCAGAGATTTATAGCTTCTAATGCTGAAACCATAACTATTAATGACTCTTCTGTAGATACTGTAAATAAACAGTTAAGTGCGGTATTTCCTAAGAGAGATATTAAGGCTGATGGTATTACCTCTACTATAGAAGAATATATTGATAAGAATTGGTCTTATTGGGTACAGGGTGAATAGCCTGATACAGGTTGGAACTTGTCTATAGATGGCACAGTCTATCACGTAAAAAGTTCGGAAGTTAGAAGTAGAAACAAAGAAGCTGTTGAAATAATAAGGCAGAATTAGGATAAGCTGTTGGGCGTTGATAGTGGGAAACTAAGCGCTAGAGGTATAGTAAACTAGATAGGGGAGTTTAGAAGATTTGGTTTTCCTAAGTTTGGAAACGACTATCTAGATAGATTATTCTTGCCTTATTTTGAAAAATCAGTAGTCAATGTAAACGGAAAGGATAAATATAATTATCTATGGCAGGTAGTTAAGAATGATACCCTAGATAATTGTAATATTATTATGTTTAAAAATTCTCTAACTGGGTAGGCAAACTTTATTACCCTCTCTGGATTAAATCTTGATTAGGTGCATTCCTTTGATGGAAGGACCAATATTTTGGGATTTCATCTTAATGACTTGCAAGGTATGGATAATCAGGGGAGGTAGTTAATGAAAGCTACATATGGCAACATAGAAACAATGAGAACTATGTTCCTAATAAATGAAATTATACCTCAACTTGGAGACGATGTCAAACTAGGAGATTTAACTATTATAGGAGGCTTAGGCGGAACTATACAAAGCTAGCAATACCCTATACAACTAGTAGTTTCTAACTTTGTTAAAGCTTAGGAAGTTCTTAATAAAAAGGACCCAAATCTTAATATAGGTAATAATTTTTCTACGATAGAGCATATATCTCCAGTATCATTACTAATTAATGAATTTTGGGATATATTACATGAGTCTCCTAATCTAGGAAATACTGATTTCGAATCATTAAAAGAATTAATATCAGGCTCAGACGTAGATGGATTACAACACCTTATAAATGGAACAGCAGTCGATTCTTTAGCCTCTGCAGAGTCTACTGACGTATAGATATAGAGATTAGAGGAATTGATTAAGAAACTAAATATTATCTTATCTCAGCAGTAGATATCCCTATCTCCAAATACTATCATAAATTATGCTACTGGGCAGGATAAACTAGCCGACTCAGAAAGAAATGAACTAGTAACCAGTTGCTGCAAATTGCTGTTAAATGCTTCAATAACATTAGATAGACTATCAGGAATAATAAGAATTTCTGAGAAGGACTTGTCTGAAACTGAGCGACTCTTTACAAGACCCTAGAATATATCTAATAGCTAGGTAAGAATAATTAGTAAGCTTCTGCAGGACGCTATCCATAGTATCTCTAATAAATTAGAACCTTAGGTTTCCGATTTTAATCTGGCCTGCTTAGAATATTATGAAGCCAAAGGATATAGCAAAGCTAGAAATGCCATAATAGGTGATTAGTCTAGAGTATTCAAACATCTTTACTAGCAAATAGACGATGAATTATTCTTTAAAAACCCTTACGATCCAGCATCAGACTTGGATGCTGATGATAGGAAGTTCTTGAAAAAAGCCTTATTTGAAATAAACAAGATTAGATTCAAGGATAATAACTTCCCATATAAGTCTGAAAATGATCCAGCCCTAAGGTCTTTCATTAAAAGTACTCCTGGATATCTCTGGGTTCCTCTAGAAAAGGCATCTTCGTCTACTAGATGGAGTAATCCTGGAAAATATTTTGATGATTTCAAAAGAAGAGTTCAGGGATATTGTAAAAATCCTACTCTATTCTTTAAGGAAATGTATGAAGATATACTAAGCGAAGAGGACGAAGAAAAAATAAATAGCGACATAGAAAATATGTAGGCTTATAATAGGTTTAGAATAGCAGAACCTACATTATCTGGATAGCCTCGCAAAGGAAGACAACGTTTATTTGAAATGTACGGTAAAGACTATTTCGAGACTAACCTATAGAACTTGGTCATTGACTACTCCTACAAGAACCTATAGGAGGAGGAAATGAATAGAATGCTTACAAGAGCTAAAGGTATCTTATTATAGTTGAAGCTTACTGGGGTAAGAGAAAATGACCCAGACAAGTTTGCTAAGACTATTAAGCACATAGACGACTATCTAAAAACTGCAGTCTTTAATAGAAGTATAATGGAAGAAAGCTCCAAAAGAATCATAGCTAGACTACAGCCGTTGAGAAAGGCAGTGTCCACTGCATACATTGCAGCCAGTCCAATCGCAGCTATTCGAGATACCTTTGGTGGTTTCCTATCCAATGTAGTTAGAAGTATGACTAAATATAGAACAGACATAGATGCTAAAGATGTAATGTGGGCATATTAGTTTGTTTTGAGACAGGGAGTTCATTCTGCTATGACTATAGATTTATTAGATAAATTAAATAGTAAATATTTAATATCTAATATCAATATAGAACAATAGCAGGAAGGATATAAGACAAATAGGGGAGGTATCACAAATGCCGGTAACTGGGCGTATGCTACCCTTAGAAAGCCAGACTTTCTGAACAGAATGGTCTTATTTATGGGTAAGTTAAAACATGATAATTCCCATAGAGCCTATTCTATAGTGGATGGTAAATTAGTATATAATTGGAGGATGGATGGCAGATTTGATTTACTAGCTTCTAACGATAAAAGTAATATGGAAGCCTATAACAAATAGAAAGCTTTATACTTAAGCTAGATTATGAAGTTCAATGAGGAAAATCCAGGAGCTAATCTACCAGTAAGTTTAGATACTAATTTGCCAGACGGATACACATAGAGTCAAATCGATGAAATCAAGAATTTGGGAGATACTATTTACGGTTCTTATAATAGAAGTACAAAAGCTATGTATGAGAACTTAGCTTTAGGTTCTTAGTTCGGTGTATTCTCTACCTGGATGAATGGTATTTATGACGTATATCTGGGAAAAAGAAGAGAATCTTCTTATGAGACTTAGTAGGTTTAGAAAGAAGATGAAAATGGAAATAAACTCTGGATAGATGATAATGGTAACATTACTACTGAAGATACTGGAGTTCCGTATTTAACTGACATTCCTCTGATAGTATAGGGAGTATGGAGGACATTACACGATACTATGTCTGAACTCTATCACGGTAGAGGGTGGGAAGGTATAAAAGAGAATATTATAAACAGCCCTATGCAAATGAGAAACTGGAAAAGAATAGGTTCTGACCTTCTTGTAGCATTGTTGCTGTACTGGCTTTTTGATGAAGTAGTAAGTCCAGCATACAAAGAACATAAGAAGAAAGGAGATGGAAAGGATATTCTAACTAATGCTGCTATAGAGTTATTGTATAAAGGTAGTTCTAGTAGTTTTGAGGAATTTAAAGGACCTCTTCCTATTTTGGATTATCTAATGAATAACACAAGTCCTGCCTCAGTTAAATGGGGAGTAAAAGTATACAACGATATAGGAGGATTTCTATTTGGAGATACTACATTTGGAGAATTAGTTACCAAATCTCAAGCATTACCACGATCTCTACAAGACACTTATAAAATGTATAAAAGAGATACTATAAATGGTATTGGAGAGGAATAAAAAAAAATAAAGGGGAACCTAGACATAAGTCTAAGCTCCCCTTTATTATTTACCAACCACTGTAATCAGTAATATCTTCTTTCTCATTACATACGTTGCACTGTGCTGTCTTAGTTACTCCTATAGCGGAATTTCTAAAACTCATCGAACATCCTTTTGGATTATTATGAATTTTGTAATGACTGTCGGAGAATTTTTGATAAGCCTCTGTTTCTTTCTTATTTAAACTGTAAGTTACAATTGGTACTTGTGGTTTAACTATAAGGTTATCAGAGCTGGAAATATAGAATCCTCCAGTAGTTATCCCACTGGTGCCTACTTTAATTACTGCCTTTTTATCTTCCTCGATCTGTCTAATTCTCTCCTTGCAAATATGGATAATTTTTTCATAGTCCATTATTCTAGAATCTTCCTTAGACTTTCCTGGTTCTTCCTTTGTTCTAAGAATACGTTTTACTATATCAGCATCCCACGGATTCAAGTCATATTCTCTCCAAATATCCCATGGTTGTATTTTGTGCTTACTATAATCTGAATTTCCTACGTTATATTCCCTAATGTCTTTATTCGTCTCCATCAACAATTTCTATTTCGTATTCAAGTTCCATAGAATCTTTCAAAGTGTTTAAATCATCTACAAATATAATTACATCTCCAGAATCTACAAAATCTCTCAAAACTTCTACGAAATCAAATTCGTCAAGTTCATCATCACACTCTTTAGCGTATGCTACTCCAGTTCTGCTTAATAATACTCTATACATATCATTTTCCGTTTATAATTGATAAAATAGTTCCCAAAGAAACAGCACCTACTGTACGCTGTACTTCATTATCATGCTCATCATAGTAGATTAAAACTGGAACATTTCTAATTCCTAAGTCATTAGCTAAGTCTTCTTCCTCGTCTACGTCATGCTTAATTATCTCTATTCCAGATAACTGTTCTAGAGTTCTATCTAATACTTTACATGGTCCACACCATGATGCTCCAAATTTCTCGATTCTTGCAATCATACTTTACGCTTTATTATATTTTTCCATATCTGTACTTAATATTACTAATCTGTCAGCTAAAAGCGAGGCTACCTGTCTCCTAACCTCCTCTGTAGTCCAGTACCTCATTTGAGTTAATATGTGATTTCTGACAAATCTATCCATATCAAAATCATCAAATGTTTTCTGGAGCATAAGCTCGGCTTGAGACTTAACAGCCTCTTTAAGCCAAGCTCTTATATCGTCTTTAGTGATGCCCAATTCATTATGCATGTAATTTTTGAACATCATCCATTTATCATTCTTTTCGGACATTAGATATGAAAGTCAATTACAGTTATAAATGTATCCTCTGACACTGTGTCTAGATAATCTTTAAACTCATTAATCCAGTCATTTTCATCCTTCTCGTTAGTAGTAATAGCCCACCAACCCATAGAAGCTGACTCATGCCAATCTCCTAACTCGGTTACAAAACAGAATGGAACTCTGTCCTTCTCAAACATAGCATCCCAGTCTATATCCTTCTTTTGTGCACAGATTTCTGTTAAAGGCTCTCCATCCTGCCCTTGCTCCTTAAGTAAGAGCCAGAATCCCCAACGACCTCCTTCACAATACCAATCCCACTTCGAGTCAGGATTATATGTAGATAAGAGATTTTCCTCGTTGTCCATTTCATAACCCCATTTCTTAGCTTCTTCCCAGGCTTCCTCATAGGAAATAGTAAGCCCTTTATCCAGAGTTTCATTTGCTTGCTTTAATTGACCTCTCTCCCAGTCTGTAGCAGGATTCTTATATTTTTCTACTACCTCAACAGCATACTCATAATTAGCAGCATGTATTTCCTTAACCTTATCTACCGCTTCATCTTTCGTATATCTAACATATTGTTCTACCTCCATACTTTCGTTATAGGGTTCTAATAATTCTTCAATATTACTACCGAATACTAATCCTACAAAATGGCTCATACTATATATTTTTTAACAATTTCAGAAATCATCTTACCGTCTGCTTGAGGAAATTCTGATTTCAAATATTTAATCGCATTTCCCATTTCTTTCTTTGGAATTTGGAAACTAACCATATCTATTGAATTTTCTTCATTATAGAAATCTTCAATAAAGCCTTTTCCCTCACACCATATTTGTAATGCAGAATGTATGTCTGGCTCATTTACAGGCTCAGGAAGCAACTTTTTTAGTACTTCCAATTCATCCCTATATTCAGTTGCCAAGTCCTCTCTACCAGCCTCTATAAAGCTAGAAATACTGTCCTCTAATTTCTTACACATTTTAGAAATAAGCTGTATCTCAGCTGCTTCATCATAAGGTTTAGCATTTTTAGCAGTTTGTAGAATCTGAATTTCTGCCTTCAGATTCTTATATGCACGAAGTTCTACTTGATTTTTAGACTTCATTGCTTTAGCTATGTGTTCGTTTATGTTTATCATTTTAGTTTGTTTAACCCTTCTTCCAAAACTTCATCTAACCACGTACCTCCATTGTAGAATTGCGCAACGTATTCGTAAGTTCCATCTCCATTACTTCTAATGTTAACTAAATAGGAACTATCTTCATATTTAGTATCATTGCACCTATATAACTCACCATTAAGTATCTTATAGGTATCATCTGTATCCATTAGAGTTGTAGCATACGTATCTTCTTCATATGCTATCTCGTAACCATGTTTCTTGCAAAGGTGCTCACAGTATTCTTCTACTGTAAGCCCTTTTGTATCAACTTTAGTTAGAGTTCCTGTATGTAGTTCTGTATAACTCATTCCCAACTAATTGATATTCCTCCTGCAGGGTATAACTTGACTTTATACCCATTACTAGTAAGTTCTCCTATTACTTTATCTCTAAAAGGATACATAAAGTCAGTTCTCAAAACTGTGTTGAAATACCCAGATTTGGTAGCTTCAATAATTCTATCTTCTACGTGCTTAAGTACCTCTAGATAGTGCTTCTCTTTCAACAACTCCTTAGCTTCTTTAGCCTTAAAGGCCTTGTTATTAGCAGTTTTTGCTGTTATCATTTTATTAATTATTTAGTAGTTATAACTCCAAAGTATAATTGGAGATCCAATCTCCACATTCCTCACAATGCCCAAGGTCTCTATATTCTCCCTGAGATTCAATAAGGGTCGTCCATATGTCTTGAAGAACCGCAAAATCTATCTCCCTATCTAGCATAGCTTGTATAGATACTTTTATTTCCTCAGAGGTCATATCTGCGGTTTCTTTTCCATCAACGGTAAGGGACGTACAAATACATCCATCAGTATATTCTAGTTTCATATTAAATATTCTTATTGTTTGTTAATACTTCATCAATATCTTCGCTATAATATCAATATTCATTGTTATTTGCTCGTGGACGTCTATCTTATATTCGGATTCCCCAGAGCAATCCTTCAATACTATTTCGTATTCATGCCTAGCCCACCATCGATTCCTGCTATGCCTCTCGATAAAAATTTTTAAATCTTCAACATTTACTGGCTTATTCTTTTCCTTATTATAACAATCTGTTAAATAAGGAATTACATTATAATATTTGAATACTTTAAGATTTACGTCCCAAATTATTACGTTAAACTTTTTCATTTCTTTCTACTTCTAAAGCTTTAACTAAATATTTAATTGCTTCTAGCTGTCCATATGTTAAAGATATCAGCTTATCATTTAAGCTAATATCCCAACCTTCTCCATTTGCCCACTCTGTCACCTCTATAAAGTCTGAATCCTTTGCTAAGTGGTCATATTTCTTTAAGCTGTCATTCACAGCTTTTCTTTCATAAAGTTCCATTACTTATTAGATGCTTCGAATTTAGTTTTCTGAAATGCTATCTTAGATTTAACCTCCCTATAGGATATAGGAGCATAGTCATTGTTATCCACTCCTACATCATATTGAGTAGGAAACAATGATTCAAGTCTGGAAATGTCCAGTCCTTCGGCGTTCGGACCTGAGTGAACATGTCCGAATAGTTGCCATACTCCTCTATAGGAACCTCCATAACATAAAAATGGGTAATGATTTAAATATATAGGATTTCCCTCGATTTCTATCTGAAGTTGAGGGACTACCATATCAAAACTAGACATGTAACCCTGTCTAAGGTTCTTCCTGTCATGGTTGCCTATAATAAGGTTTATATGACCGTTTAGACGAGGGATGATACTTTTCCATACACTACTTCCACCAAAGGCAAAATCTCCCAAATGGAAGACTGTATCATCCTCAGATACTACTTGATTCCAATTTTCTATTAAGGCTTCGTCCATTTCTTCTACATTCTTGAAAGGACGATTACAAAACCTAATTATATTGGCATGTCCAAAATGGGTGTCAGAGGTGAAAAATGTATGTTCTGGGTCAAATTTATATTTCTTTTCACTCATATAATTACGAAATTAAGTCTTTAAGTTTAGATATATACTTACTGTTATCATCAGCAACCTGCTGATTAAACTCAATTTGAGTTTGAGTAGAAGCAATCTCGTTTTGCTTAACCTTTATATCTTCAGCAATAGCTGAGTTTAAAGCTATAGCTTGGTCATAGGATGTTCTAAAGACGTTCTTTACTTCTGCCAATTGTTCTGCAAATGATTTTACTTTCTTGCTACCAAAAATATTTGAAAAATTCATAATGTTTTATTTATTTAAAATTAGTTATTACTTCCCATTCGTAAAAGCTTGAATCTATTTCAGAATAGTCTTTCTTTGGATTAATTGCATAAATATCCTTTAGTTGTTCTGTTATATTGTGTATCATTTCTGCATAATCCCTTTGCCGTTTTATTTTGGCGGCCTTACGAGTCCACTTAGAGTTTCTTCCTATAGTATATACAGCTCCATATCTTATAAGCCTTCCACATACCCTTGGATGTAGGAAAGCATACTTAAGAGCTTTCTTTATTTTTCTAGGTATCCTTTTATTCTCCATGATACGTAAAGCCATAGGCTGCACCCTCTAGATCCCATAGAATCTCTTCTTCTAAGTTTCTAGCTCTCCACGTCAAGTCTGGAAGAAAATATTTTGCTATAGCAAAGTATATATCTACAAACTCATCTTCCGCACATTCAAACTCATAACATCCAGCCGGTGTGCCATATTCAGAATCAGATTCTATTACATATTCCTTGTCTATTATTTCTAGTTCTAACAACTTTTTAGTAAACTTTTCTGGTATCCACGGGTCTGGCTGAAATTCTACTCCAACTTCCTTAACGAAATCAAAACCCAAGAGTTCAGTAGTTTTCTTATAAGCCTCAGATATTTCATCTACTGAATGATTAGCAACTATATGATACTCTGTTGTACAAGCGTGACCATCTCCACTAGGATCTCCTATTACGAATCCAATATTATATTCCATAATTAACAATTTCCATATTCCGTTTCTTTGTAAAATTCAATCTGCTGTCCATATAATTTCTGTAGCTCTTGATTTAGCTCAGTAAATACATTATATGACATTTTCTTATTCTGCCTAGCAAAGTAAGCAGGATGATATACCTCCATAATTTTTGGACTATTTACAATATACTTCTTAAATGACGATGCTTGATTACCAAATAATACATATATTATACCTCCATCCTTGGTGCTTAGGTTGTGAATCAATTTGGCAGTAAATGGCTTCCATATATCAAAATGGGAACCTACTCTACCAACTTCACAAGTAAAGGCAGTATTAATCATTAAAATGCCTTGCTTAGCCCACGATTCTAGAGTGTTATCAAAATCTATTCTATTATGAGGAATCTCATAATTTATTGCAGCTTCTTTGACTACCTGTAATGAAGGCGATAGTCTATGTTCTGGAGTGTCTTCAGAATTTCCAAATAATATTCCAGTAGCTACACCCTGTTGAGGGTAAGGGTCTTGCCCCAGAAAGACTACTTTACAGTCTTTCAAAGGACAAGCCCTAAAGGCCTTAAATATGTTAGGAGAGGAGGGACATAAAGTTGTTTTATCTATAGTACTTACCCAAGATAGTATCCTGCGTAGTTCTACAGTATCTATTACATCCATCCAATCTCCAAAGTATTCGCTAGCTTTCATTCACACCATCCTCTTTTTCTAAATTCTGCATGTAGAGGTTCCGCTAATTCTCTAGCTTGCGGATGCGCACTTTCTGCGTCACGTAATTTAAAGAATCCTTCCCACTGTGTAAGAGTACCAGTCATAATCAACTCAGTTTTCAAACTATTAGGAAGTACTGCTCTAGCTTGTTGGGCTACCCATCCCTGGCTTATAAGTTCTAAGTACGCAGCTTCACTCCTAACTAAAGACAGAAGAAAGGTATTAAGTTTTAATTTAGAATCCCATTTACTGCCATCCTTGGTAAATCCATTAGGATAATCGTAGATGTAAGAACCATTACTAAGGCTCAACCAACGCGGAATTATAAAGGTAAGTTCATTTCCAAACTTATCCTTAGCATAATTACAATACCTAGTACTCTCCTGAGCAAAACTAAATACTCTATGCCTTACAAACTCATGGGATACGCCTCTATCACACACAAATCGAACCGTAATTCTCTTCTCATGCTCCTTACCAGGATTGCAGATATATTCCAAATCCTCAAGCCAACCATTTTCTACTAATACTCTATAATTAGTAGTAACAAACCCGTTCCAAGTTCCTTTTTCCGCTTCCCCAGTACTATTAGCTACTGAGTAAGGGTTACTACAATATTTAAAATATTGCTGTCTGGAAGACATAGTCAAGAACAGATATACAGTACCATGTTCCAACATAGCACCATGACCTGATTTAACCATTCTCTCTACAAACTTCTTAGCAGAATCTGGAGTGATTTTATCCTCCGATTTATAACAAGTTCTTCCAGCTATTTCAATCTGTCTATATACAGAATTTATAAGCTCTTCTCTTGCCATCCTAGGACCTATTTCCATATCTGCTGGAATTATAATTTCTCTTGGTTTTTGTTCTAATATTTCGAATGATGGTTTAACTAGCTTCATGCGTCTTTATAGTCTTCAGTTAATATATCGTCATCTAAATCACTATCGTAGTCAGATAATGCTTCATCGTACCATGTCCAATTATCCACTCCTCCAGCTTCTAAACAGCTAAGCTTGCTGCTTGCTCTCAATAGATCTGCCAGTTCTTCCTTACTAATCAGTTTCATTTCCATAATCCTAGTTCTTTTCCTAAATTTTGATCTATAAAGCAATAGGTAGTCCCATCTTTCAGTGTTGCTATATTGGGCTTTACTTTCAAAGCTAATGAACAGCTATCTTTTATAGCTGCAATTTCTCCTGTTCTCCAAGGCTCTTTCTTAGATTTCTTGGTATCTACTCCTATTAAGAAGATAGCATTGTCCTTATATTTAGTACATTCCTTGCAGACATGGTCCGCATATCCAACAGCTTTTCCATGTAAGTTTTTTACTTCTTTGGCAGCCTTTTCAGAAAGAAGGGAACTCATTATGATTCCCTCCTCTGCTACTTCTCCGCAAATAGGACATAGATAGTTTACTAATGAAACTTCTAGCTCTTTTGACATCTTTTGCAAGCTTTATATCCGTGTTTCTGAGCATCTAGTAAAGAGATTTTCTTAAGCTCTGGCTTACGTGCTTTCAGGGAAGCGCATTCTCTGTTAGTATGATAAGTACCACCAGTCCTAGTTACATATACAAACTCTTCTTCGTTGTCAATACAACCGCCAGTCGGGTTTCCCCTCTTCATCACAATAAGCTCCACTATTAGCTAGAATCAACCTTCCGTTGCTAGCTTCAATTACTTCGTCACCATTTTCTAAATACATATATTCAGTCTATTTAAAATATTTTACTCCTCAGTAATAAGCTCTATCAGGGTCAGATTTCTAAAAGTTTCCTTTAGAGACTTCTTTGCTTCTTCCTCACTTGGAGCTTCTACTGTAACTGTCTCAGCGAATCTTCCTTTAAATTCTATATAGTATGTATAGGTTTTCATCTTTTCATTCTGTTATAAATTTTACTTAGTATTACCAACGGTAATCCTAGAACTATGGCAATAATATAATAAAGGATTGCTGCACACCAACATATTCCTATAATTATGCAGCCTATCCAAATGGGGCTAGTCATAACTAATATGACTATTAAGATAATTTCCCACATATTGGTTTATAATATAACAATGTTGGATTATTATCGTGTATGTCAATCGGATCTAACTGATTAAGTACTAACTTTTGAGAGAATTGCTGTCTATCAAAAGCACTAGTTATAAGGTGATAACCGTTTACGGTCGGAATGACATGCTTAATTCTTTCTCCTTCCGTACCCCTACACTCATTAATCAGCTTAGCCATGTTGTTTCTATATTCGTAATCCTTTGAATCAATATCAACAATCCATAGTTTCTTATAGTTACTACTTCTACAAGACCCAGTAGCTCTATCATATACAGCTACTCCTTGTCTAGTGTTTCCATTCTTTATTAAGTCCGAGAATTGTTTAATAGATTCACAAGCTATATCAAGAGTATTTCTAGGATTAATCCAGAAATAAGCACGAGCGTTGTTACTATTGCATAGTTCTTTTATGTATGACTCTTGTCTTAAAAACTCTTCCTTGGTAAAGAAGTAAAAGCTTCTAATAGTCCTTGCTCCAGATGTATAGGACGGAAGTTCTACTCCATCCTTCTTTCGTTGTATTATTTGAACGAAGTAGAAATCATCCTTGTCCACTAACCCGTCAAATAGGTTAGATAAATATTCAAAATTGTCAATCATATAATTCCTTTTTTATGTATTCTTTGGATTCTCTCCTAGTTTTCTTTTTGTTTACTACATCAATCCATACCTCTCCGTACTTTTTAAAGTAGGTCTCTCCGCCCCATCCTTTCCAGCCTTGAGAACCGTAAGCTCTATGCTTTCTCCTGCGCTCTACTTTTCCTTCTTTGTCTAGATAAGGCGAAGGAAATCTGTTCTTTGGATTGTGAGCAGTTGGATGGTGATATTTATAAGTTCTACTCATACTATAAGTTTTTCAATGTATTCTCTATCCTCTCCCTTAAAGATAGGAATCTCATTATCAATATACCAGTAACTCCTTAGAGTTTGGTTCATGGTCTGATGATACTTCTTTATACAACAGCTCCCCCTCTTAAACTTAGTGGGATAGTCATTCCAATTAATTCCTTTCTCCTGGAATAGTAACTCCTGAATTTGGTTTGAATTTAATCCTTCTAATTGCTTATGAGAGAAATTAGCCTGCCCTGCAGAGGAGATACTGTTTCTGGTAGCATCCTGCTGCCTCCATAGAATACAATTAGTTACCTCTTCTTTAGGAATATTGAAGCATCTAGCATCAAACATTGCTCCAGCTTTTATAGCTTTCTTGTATATAGAGATTAAATCATCAGACGATATTTTACCAAAGTATGTACTTTCATTAAGTATACTACTAAACGTCCGATTAAAAGCTAGCGTAGCCATAGACGCTGCTATACTACACACTTTTTGAACATTATAGTCAAACCAAGCATCAGTAGTAAGCTTTTGGTAATCAATTAACACCAGAGTAATCTCATCAGATTGTGTATATCCAAGGACACAACCTTGGATATTCTCACATAAATACTTCATTGTTTCTTGCATAGCATTGCACATAATTTCATCAAAAGGCTTATCAAAACCTCTGGTAAATGTATGAAATGCTTTTCCGTCTAGTCTTATTATAACTGGGATACGTCTTGTTAAGAAAGTCTTAGAACGATTTTCATAATAATATTTCATTCTATCTCCTAATTCGTCTTTCATAATTTCTCCTTTGATATACTTAAATGACTATAATACAAGTTCCCACTAATCATGTATTTAAAATCCTTACCTTCCTTGGTAGCATATATCCAGTAGTCTACGTCCCAACCGTTGGTATCAATCTCGTCGGAGACTACCCACCCAAGTGTTTCCATAACTTCTTTAACCAATCCTAATGGTATGTTTCCTCCAGAGAAGGACTCTGGTTCTGCTTCCATAAGATGAAATAAGTACTTCTTAATGTTCTGTAAACTATTTGTAATCAATTGCCCATAATTAACTATCTGAGCATTTTGCCACATGAGATGCCATTCATCATCATATATTTCTCTGGTAGGTTCTCCGTTATTATCCATAGGATCAATGTATTGTTGTCCAAATTCAAATAATTCTTCTGAGTCATAGCAATCTACATCTCCTTCCTTGACCATTTCTACTGCTTCTTCCTTTGTGTTCGCCGGAACTTCATAGTAGTATCTATGCCAAGAGGTATCTAGTACTTCTTCTACTATTTTGAATTTTTTCATAACTCACTAATTAATACTTCATCATCAAGATTACTATTACTATAATCTATGATTTTCAGTTTCCAATTTCCTTTGAATCTGGCTTTACACACTTCTTTTGCTAAAGCAACCACATCTTTAGGAGAATCAAAAGCATTAGTATTCCATCCTGCTTCATATCCTCTCCACCTAGATTCATTCTCATCTATTTCTTCTTGAGTAACCGGACGTACTAGTTCTATCTTATAATTAGGTGCAGCTAGTGGATTTTTATCCTCAGCATCCCACATTTCCTTACACATAGTAATTGTGTTGGGATTATCTTCCGGACTAAAGTATACACCATCAGCACTTATGTTACCATAGTAATGTATAGCATCCCAACTTACTCCCCTATAGGTAGATATTTCTAATGTAATAACTCTAGGAGAATTATCTCTTACCCAAGGACCTTTAGTAATAAATCCAGGAATAGAAATGTCTAATCCTGCATCGTCGCATATTACCTCTGGATAGTCTCTTCTATCATAGCAATGCTCTACGGCTTCTTTTATATTCATCGTTTCTAAATTTTTCATCAATTACTAATAGAGAAAATCCATATACAAACCAGAGCATCATTATCTCTGGAATAACACAGAGACATACTAGCCCCATAAGTATCCCTAAAATCATCCAGGGAGCAAACCAGAGAATTTTGGATGTCGTAACATCCTCCACTATATCCAAACAGGAAAGAGTTATTCCTATCGTTACTATTCCTAATATTATATAAAATAGTGCCATATTAATCTCTTGGAATTACGTCCAAGTCTGTTAAATAAAACCCATTATCATCTAAATTCCTCTGCACAAAGTATCCTTTAACCTCAGCAGTTTCTCCATTAAGAGTATGTATCATAACTTCTCTATCTTGGTCATACTTCTGGAGAATTTCGATTAGTTGTTTTACAAGTATTGCCATTAGAACTTCCCTTCATTAGGTTGTAAGCATACTAGTCCCTGCTCTCGCCACATTTCTACACATTTGTAGTTATCGTCGAGTACAAATTCTACGTTATACTTCCCCTTAATATTATCCTCATAGATTTTCTTCTTGCACTCAGCTCCAGGACTGTAGTCCTTTACTGGTCGGAAGAATAAACCATCAACCTTGATACTGTTTGAGTCTAACCACTTTTTAGTAGCTTCTATAATTTCTGGAGTTCCTTCTCTACCTGTAATGATAAATATGGTACGTTTCTCATATAGAGATTTTACAAGGTTGCATATTCCTTCCACTGCTATATCATTTAACATACCTTCGGCAGCACCCTCACCGTAATACGGTCTACCAGTAGTATTTAGACATAAGGTAGCATCCATATCAACCAATATAGCAGGACGTGCCCCGTCTACATGCTCTGGACGTTTGCTTAGCATTTCATTAATGTTTTGCTGAATTATAAAAGTTCTGTAACGTCTCCAAGTATCTTTAATAACTTTTTCTCCAATAGGATTAGGCCTCATAGCATCACGACGAATACATTCTTCAACTGGTATGAAAAAGTCTTTATATTCTATATCAATATGAATTCCTTTATCCTTTTCTATATTAGTACATAGAGTTCTAATCCACGTATCTTCCTTGGGATTAAGATTCATGTTGTCTACTACTACATCATATCCGGTAATTAAAGCAAATGTAATCATATTGGCCTTAGCCTCTGTTACTAACTTCTCTCTACTTGGAACCCAATAATCGCCTAACATATTGCGAACATCATCATTATTGAATCTCACACGATGTTCTGGGTCTTCATGACACCATTGTTTAGCCCAAGTTGATTTACCACTTCCTTGAATACCTCTACAAATAATAAGTTTTCTCTCTTTCATTTAATCAGTATATTTTGATAAACGTTCTTTTAATCTTTCTAGCTTTCTTTCTTTTTCCAGTTCAACTTTTTCCTTTCCAAAATAATAAGAAAGCTGTTCGCACATAATCATAACGTCAGCAATTTCAGTTATAATATCATCATTACCAACTCTACCTCTTCTAAACTTACAGATAGCATTAGTAAGTTCACTACACCCTTCTACCACCATAGCAGCCTGAGCTGGGAATATAGCATGTCCTGATCGTCGTCAAAGATAACATAATTAGTTATATCCTCTGACTCTAATACGTATTGTATTTCATTTCCTCTACAAAGTGTGCTTCTGATATCGTCATTCTGACAAGTATAGCAGAAGTGTGGAGTCTTTCCTATAATTGCATCACAATATAAGCCATTGTCATACAAATATTCACAAGAATTTTCATAATCAGACCTCCATGATGAAGACATAATTATTTTAGCCCCAGTAGCATCTATTAAATCATTTATAAGCTCAATACATTCTGGATCAACGTCTCCTCCATTGTATCCTCCAACACCACGAGTCTTGACATACCAATCATTACTATTCAAGACTCCATCAATATCTAAGAAAATTACTTTCATAATAAGCCTAAATAATTAGCTTCATAAACCATTTGGAGAAACATTGTAGGGCATATGTCCTCTAGGCCCTCCTCTAAAGTCCACCTATTAGTAAAATAATCCCAAGTATTTTCACCAGTAAGAAGCCCTTCTACATCATTAGTAAAATCATCAATTTCATCCTTAATATCGTCTTCCCCATCAATACTTCTTGCCCACCAATCATCTAAGAGTAAATCCATGTTTACTCCTAATGCTGATGCTGCAATAAAACAAGCTTCGTCGAATGTAAGATGTTTCTTTAAGATTAAACCCGTCCAAGAGCCATTACAGCTTATTACATCAAGTTCCGGTAGTTGTATCTTCATATCCAAATTCTTTTAAAAAAACTTCTATTATTTTCTGAGAATCTTCTTCAAAAATATTTTGTAAAGCCTTAATTGCATCCTCTTTCTTTATATAATCGCCTATGCCATTAGCACAGACAATCATAGCTCTCATTGGTGTATAAGTATCCATAATTACTTAGTAACATTTGGTTCGGTATAAGAAACTGGTTCGTACAATTCCCAGCCAGTTAACCATACTGGAACAATTACGGTTTCTATAGCAACAATATCCCAAACAATGTTCCCAAAACATGCTTCATATGTTACTCCTTCAATCTTCTTAGATTGATAATTTGCCCATCCATATGGTTCGGCAACGAACTTAGTTCCGTCTGCTCTCTCAAAGGTTTTACTATCTGCACACGCAGTGCACAAAGCTAACACTGTAATCAATAAAATTAATAATTTTTTCATATAAGTACTTAAATTAGAATTAAAAATGATGCCCTAACTGCACTCCTACCTCATTACAAGGATGGCTGTTCGGCTGATTACTCTTAAGCCTACTCAGGGGCTCAGGTTTGACATCGGTAATATAGCCCCTTGTTCGTTAATGAATCCAATAATTAGGCAAAGGTCCATCAGCTTCAATGTAATCCTTATACCCTTTTACCCCAGACTCTGGATACGTAGTATTCTTAGTTATATTATAAAATACTCCATCTAAACAATCCACAACATCACCATTCTCCATTATAACTTTATCTGCTACACTGAAATTAGTATGACATTTGGACATTCTAGCTACGTCAGCTCCAAGATGTACTCTAGTACAGAATGGCTTTCCTCCATCAGCTAAACATTTAACTAGAACATTAGCCATATCTTCTGCTATAGATTCTGGACATTCCAAATTTATCTCATCATACGGAGTAACACATAAGAGAACAATATCAATTAAATTATTATTCATAATCCAATTAAATAGCTTTATCATTGCTAGCTTAAAAGCCATTGCGCCTCTATTCTGAATCCTATAATTAATAGATTGCTTTTCGGAGTCTGACTTCCTTCTGAAATATCTAGTTACTTGTTGGACAGTATCGCAGCTTGGAGCATCACGCTTCATTTCTCTATAATATTCCCAATATCCATCCTCCTTGAATTTTTCCTGCATTTTGAACATCCACTTTGCGTCAAATATGTGTGCTCTATGCTTAGTTATAGGATTCATTAGGATATACCCATTTCGCATTACTGCTTTTCTACAATAGTCCTGGTATTCTGCAATTCCAGAAAAACCCTTCATAAAGTTATCATAAATGTTCTTTGCATCCTTCTTGTCAAACCCACTATTGACGTGTAAAGTATTATCATCACCTCCATAGAAAATAGCAAATTCAACAGCTTTCGCATCTTGTCTGTGTCCCTTATACTTGGTTTTAACTTCTTCAACAGTTAATTTTCCAAGAAGATCGGGCCAGCACATTTTTGCTACTTCACTATGCATATCTCCTCCAGACTCAAGAATATTAATCATCTTCTGGTCATTAGATACGGAGGCAGTAATAGCACTTTCCTGTCCAGTATAATCACAAGAAACCCATAGATTACCTTTCTCTGAGGTAAAGCACGCTCTAGTCTCCTTATCTCTAGGGAGATTCAACACATTCACTTTGTAAGGACCTCCTCCAGATGATATTCTACTTGTATCAGTTCCTATTACGTGCAAGTCTGCATGGACTCTTCCAGTTTTAGGGTTTATTGCCTTTAGCCAGTTTTCTCCATAGGTAGAAACCACCTTTGCAGCTTCCTGATACCTCAAATAAATAGGGATAATAGGAAACTTATCCTTTTGAGGCTTAAGCATTTTAGCCTCAACGGACTTCTTTTTCTTCTTCGTCTTTTTATCAAAAGTATCAACTTCAATGCCTAAGACTTCGAACAGTTTGATTACTTGTTTAGAACTACTCCAATTTATAACACACTGTGGTTTATCATTAAAACCAGAAAATAGGTCTCCTTGCAAATCTATCTTGGTAAATAGACTTGATACCTTCTTCTTATAAGCTTTCAATTTTAAGCTCTGATAAGGCACTTCTAGGTCATCTTTTGGAGAGCGTACATACTTATCCTTTAATAATCTTCTTTCCTCCTCTGCTATATCATCAGGCTTATCATAATCCATTTCTGGATAACGAATATCCCAATCTCCGTTCTTAACTCTTTTAGAATCCCACTCTACTACCCAATCATTCAACTCTTGCTCAGATGTCTTGAGTTTAAGTAAATCTTTAGCCATCTTGTTTTTCCATTTAGCAACATCAAGATGAACTCCACAATGTTTAACATAAGCTAAGGATTTAGCAAACTCGCACTCAAACTCTGCGGCCAAAACTAGGTCTTGAAGCTTAAGTTCCTCCATCTGCTTATCTAGAATGTCCTCCAGATACATGACATCTCCAGCAGCATAAACAATCACATCCTCAGTAAGACCATCATTTATAATTTTGCCCCGGACTGTTTTATCAATGTCTATATTAAGATACCTCTTAGCCATAGCTTTCAAAGAATAACTAAGCTCATAATAAGGAAGTTTCCCTGCCTCTTGTATAAACTCGTATCCTGGAAGTTCTACCCCAAGTTCATTATACAGCTCATTAGTTATAATCTTCGGATATCCTAAATAGATTAGTTGTTCAGCCAACATTATGTCATATATCTTCTTAGGATATATACCTTGAACATACATAAAGCACAAGTCAAACATTAGATTAACTCCAATAACTAGTACTCCAGATTCTAGATAGTCCTTTAAAGATCTTTTTTCACATTCTGTTAGGGTAGTCCAATCGAATACAACTTGGTTATCTCTATTTCCAAGTTGAACAGTTAATAAATCTTTAGTATGAGCATCAAGACCCATAGTCTCAGTATCAAATTGAACCCTTTTCAAAGGCAACAGAAAATCCATTGCCTCCTCAAAAGGAATATGTTGATACTTCTCAGGGCGAAAGAGAGTTTTATTTCTACTTACTAGATAAATCATCGTGACTATAGATTGTTATATCATTAAGGACAATATCCTCATTATCTATATTCAGTTTTTCGATAACTTTATCTTTAACCAACTCTTGCATTATGTCCTCTGAGAGGTCTCCAACTACTTCAATATCCACCATTGTCCCTAGTTCAACTCCTACTTCTACCTTAACATTTCTTGCTAATGGTTCGTTATAGGGTGCTCTAGGATCGTCAGCTGCTCCTACTGGATAATTATCGAAAGTCCTCATAAGGGTCGTATGACATAGGGTCAATCAATTCCCAATCATCTGCATTCATATCTTCTCCATCAAAGGGATAGTATGTACAACTTTGGTCTGAAAAGTCATACATTATAAACTGGTCATGATAAGTAACCCCAGCTTTATACTCTCCCATAAGAACCTTCATTTGGATAGGTATAGATTTCATCTTCAAGACATCCTGTGCAGGAATTTCTGCAGGAATTTGCATAAATACTACAAGGCTACTTTGAAAGACTCCTCTTCTTACTACTTCTCCTCTGCGCAATGCTGGTAAAATTTCCTCTAATTTCATTATAATAAATTTTTAAGTTGGTTAGAAAATCTACGTCTTAGTTTAGCTAATGCTCCTTCTTTCATCTGTCTGATTCTTTCTCCCCCTACACCATACATATCAGCTATAATCTTAGGATTAACCGGAGTCATTCCTATACCAAATAACATACATAATAAATCATGTTCTCTAATAGTTAATTTAGATAACAGATTCTCTAGTTCTTTAGTTACATAGCTTTTGTTTACTTGCTCATCGAGGAGTTCTTCTCCATCTGGAATAATATCACAAACCTGACTGTTCTCTTCATCTCCTCCTATAAAATCATCAACAGAAACCAATTTATTAGAAAATTGTGCTAGATAATCAATCTGCTCTCTTGGAATATCCGTTATTTCGGACAATTCCTCCGAGCTAGGATTTCTATCGTGTGATTGTAAGAATTTATTAGTTGCATCGAGAATGCTAATTACTAGCAATTGCTGAGACATTGGCAAGCGAATTTCTCTAGCCTGCCAATATATAGAATTATAAATGCTTTGCCTAATCCACCATACAGCATAAGATAAGAATGTTACTCCCTTAGTAGGGTCAAACTTATCAATAGCTTTCATTAAACCTTCATTTCCACTAGAGATTAAATCCATCAACGGAATACCTCTATTCTGAAATTGCTTAGCAATAGTTACAACAAATCTAAGATTTGATTTGATAATCTTTTCTCTAGCAATATCATCTCCTTTCTGAGCCTCTCCTATTAATCTAATTATCTCATCACTATCTAGGATTGGATACCTAGATATATCTTTGAGATAACTAGTTAGTAGAGAGTCCGAACGGTCTGTGAAAATGATTTTTTTATTCACCTTCCTTTACAATCTCTGCCTCTTGTATTTCATCTTTAGGAGAGTTCAGTCCTATACGAATAGATAGTACAGATACATAAGCCTCCATTGCTTTTAGTTGAGCAATTAATAGGTCGCGATTAAGATTATCAATCTCCTTGCTTTTATCACTGAGAATAAAATCTCTTAGTTTTGTAGCACGTTCGTTAACCTCGTTAAATTCTCCCAACATTCTTTGAAAAACAGCTTGTTCCATTTGATTAATTTTTAATATTGCAAATGAATCTAGACCCGTAGGCATTAAGGAAGTTAGTTTCCTCCTGTATTATCTCATAAATTCCAACTGTTACTAATAACAATACTATTCCTCCAAATAAATACACAAGAATAGTATCAAATATCCAAATATAAAGGTTCATAATTAATACTGTAGGTATCATCAAGTATAGATACATTAGCAATCTTAGATTCACCAGCTTCTGTTAGCTGGTGATTTCCCTCATGGATATGTCCACAAAAAGCATATTTCGGTTTCTTATCTAGGATTGCTGAAGCCAAGACACTGTTTCCAGCATCTACAGGGTCAGAATGCCACATATTAGGAGGCACCAAACCGCAATTATTTAATTTGGGAGCGTCATGACTAATTAATACATCACAATTTCCTGGAATATTTGAGTATAGTTCTTGAAGCTTTTCATCTGAATACATAAATGCCCAATTACCAAATATGTGGCAAGCTGGTGTTCCATATATTCTGTATACCCTTCCTTCACTACCTAAGTAATCGCAATGGCAATTCTCTAAATAGATTGCTTTTCCTTCTGTAGGATGAGTAATTATAGAATTTATCCATAATAGCTCTCTATTCTCAAATACAAAATCATGATTCCCGGCTACAAATACAACCTCTTCACAGGGAAGAGATTTTATCCAGTCTGCAAATTCTGTCTTTAGCCATTTTTCACACTGTGGTTTGTTTCTTTGCATCCTTAACGGCACAATATCCCCACAGATTAACACTAATTCGCATGGCTGAATATAATCAATTAGAAATCCATGCAAATCACTCAAAACACATATTTTCATAATTTGTGTGCTAAACCATAAACATTCTTAGTCCATCCGTTCATATGCCCCTTGTTATTACCAATAAGGCATCCTTTGTTAGAATCCACTGCGTATACTTTGTGAGTGACGCAGGAACCTCTAACCTTACAGAATACAACATCTCCAATATTACATTCTTGCCAAGTTATAGGCGTGACAAGATGTTTCTCATTACTCTTATACAGAGGTAGCATTGAATTTCCTGGTTCGCTTGTAACAAAAGACTCACCATTCTTCAACCTCTGTATTTTCTTCAGCGTGTTTGGGTTCATATTCTTTTAATCCTTTTTTAGTCATATTAGAAATAATAGTTATATATTTCTTTTCACTATCCTCTTCATAACTCCAAACATGGTTGTCGATAGCTTGGTCTATAGTCTTGTTATAGTAGGAATAATCTAAGATAGCTTCCCAAGTAGCCATGCTCTTTGTAATACTATTCTTTTCTTCTTCGATTACCCAGTTAAATATCCATAACAAATGCCAAGTTCTGAAAAAGGTTATGCAAATCATGGGGTCCCATTCATGCCTCGGACTATCCCATTTATCCTTCCACCCTAATGCATGGAATCCTATGTCTAGGATAGGGTTATAGTAGTCTCTCCTGATTGGAAGTCCAAATGTCCAGAAGTTTTTCCTAAAGAAGAAATGAGTCTTTGGACATTTAAAATATTTTCTAACCTTCCACCAGTGATACCAAGGGTTTCTATACTCATTCCACCCTGGAGAGATAAACGGAATCTTACTATGAAAAAAGTAGGAAATCCTATAATACAGACTTCCATACTTTTTACTAAATAGACGTTCCAGCATATTCAGGATGTATTCTTGCAGCCCTATAGCGAAATGCTTCACAAATTGTTTCTACAATAGACTCACTAAGTAAGCTTGCATCATTTATCATATTGAGAGATTCTAAATAATACCCTACATTGTCTTCAAATTCATAGCTTAAATAATCGAAGTTTATAGCTTTCCCTTCGACTTTAAGATTAGTTATAACTGCCTCAATTATTTCATCAATATCAATGTCAGCATGTTGAGACATAGTAACCTCATATGTTATAGCTAGTTTCTGCATAATTAAGCTTCGTCTTCAATATTAGTTTCTCCCTTATCTAATTCCTTACCTTCCTTATCAAGGAATTTAAAGCATTTTAGCTTAAAGGCTTCTGACTTCATATTCTCAATCTTGATAACAATCCCTTCGTGAGGTACTTTATTGTCGCAAGACGGAGAATTGCGTTCCATATAGAACTGTGTATCATTTGCTAGCTTCTCCATGAAGTTTTCATTCCAATGTTCAGCTTCATTGAGTTCTGGATATAAAGACTTTGCAGTTCCGTAATACCATTCCTCTACTGGAATAAGTCCAACTTTGGCACACCATTGTTGAACTTCGCGAGCAGAAAACTCATGAACAACTCCATCAACATTAGTTATAGTTACTCGATAGATACGAACCTTAAAGTGTTTCTCTGGAGTATATGCTTCTCCTTCTTTAGGAGGCATACATCCATAATCATAGTTCTTTTGGATATAACCACCATTTGGTAAGAATCCTACTATCTCATAATATGCTGTCATGCCCTTAGACAAACAAGGTTTTACTATTTTGTCAGCTTCTGCCCAAACATCACACCCGTAGAATCCTGGAGTAACATTTTTGTTATAGAACTGATTCTTAATGACAGTTCTAGAGGCATAGAGATAGTCATACTTATTAAACTCTTCTCCTGTCAACCATCTAGCAATCTTCTGTTTCCAGTCTAAATCTTGCTTACACAAAACATATGCGGAAATACCAGAGGTACCATGTATTTTTTCAGTAATACTAATTAGGTCATTAGGATGAATTACATTAGGACATTTCTTAATAAGAGTTGTGTCGTAGTGGAATCTAAACTGTTCATCAATAACTTTGCTGATTCCTTTGACTTTCTTCGTTTGGTTGTTACGTGGAGTCCCTCCTTGTCCTTGCTGTCTTTTCGGGATATATTTCTTGTTAATCCAAAATTCCTTGCCTTCATGTTCTACAATATCAAATTCAGTACCTGCTTCAGTATCAATCTCCTTATTAGTCACCGACATTATATAGTTCTGGAATTGAACTACTGGAAGAATAAATCCTTCAGACAATTCATTCTTTAGTCTGATAGCCTTTACCCTACCATTGTCCTCAAACATACCAGTTTGTTCTGGGTCGTTATTTAATTCCTTATGGCGGTATAGATTACAATACCTCAAAAAGTCTGGATTTATGCAACAGGCTGTTGGAAAGTATACATACAATCCAGGCTGTGAGTCAATCCCAGTAATGATATTGAAACCATCAATGGTACAACACTTAAGTCTAGTAACCTCTGGATTACTATGCGCTCTGAAATTCTTAATGTCTACAATCTTTGCCAAATAATTTACGTTGGCTCTTTTACTCTTAGATAACTTCATTTATTCTCTATTTAAAATGGTTCTTCTGTAGTTTCTATAAATTCACACATAAAGTTAGCATACACCTGAGCTTGTGTTTCGTTAAACTTATTATTAAAGTAAAATTGAAACACGTGGAATAATTCGTGATAAAAAGTATTTCTTACTTGTTCATCACTTAAAATAACTTCCCTATCATGTTCAGAGTTAATAGTTCTAGCTAACTTAATGGTATTTGTAGCATCACAGAAATAACCATAGTCATTATTTGGAAGAGAGTCTTCCATGACTACAGTTATTTCTTGATTAGCTATTTTAAACTTATTTGGAAGCTTCCCTCCTTTATTCAATTTCGTCATAATAAGCTGAATATAGCTTGTTTAAATAATTTACAAACTCCCCTTTGCTTTCAAATAAATCATCCACATCTGGAAGCTTTACTTTGTTAGCTATCCCATTATCATCATAGTATACAATGTCTATACCACTTACACTGTGGCACGGCATATCACACATCCCAGCAAAGATTAGAATATCATTCTCTGATAAGTAGTCACTTAACCATGGGAAGTCCTCATTCTCATCCACGTGATGTCCATAATGCCTATCATTCCAACCTTTTCCCTCTGAGAACTTGCCAGAATATTTACTGACATAGGACAGCACTAGTAAAAGAAGCTCGTCTTCCTCAAAGGAGTTTTTATCAAATTCGAGAGTATCTCTCATGTAATCTCCATCGTTTGCATCACACTCTACATATACTATGTATAATTCTCTATTATTTGGAATAGCAGAGAATTTAGCCTTCTTTAAAATATCAAACTTTTCGTATTTCATCGTGTATCAAGTACAATAAAATTATCACACATTCTTATAACATCTGCTTTAATCCCTCCTTTCAAAGTACGAGTATCTTTCACCTCGTACTTTTTCTTAAGGGTAGAGGCATCTTCCTGGGTAATTTTAACCCAGTAGACACCATCAGTCTGTTTCGAGCCGTTCCATATTAAATGCTTAATTAGCCAGGTGTAACGTTTCTCTACATCATTCATTATTGACAATAGATTTATATATTTCTGCTGACTTCTTTTGGAATAGTTTAGCTACATCTGGATCAGCAACAAAATCATGTGAAAGTAGGGTTCCGTATCCTATTTTTGTAATAGCCATAATAGCCTCATCACTACCATCAATCCAGCTCTTAAAGCTTATGTTACTAGCTTCTATTCCTGTATAGGTTAATCTTCTTAACATACAGATAGAACCAATTCCTGTCGATTCCTGATATAATTTAGTCATTTCTTTCAAATCGTCCTCCGTCGCTTCCCTAAGCTCCCCTATTTTACCTAAATAATCTCGTAACTTAGATTCCGCACTAGGATTTTTATATTTTCCTATAGAATACACATTATTAAATCTTGGAGCCGTATCGACGTCCAAAATGGGTACTTCAGTTTCTATGACGAATATATCATCCAAATAGTTAAAATATACATTTCCCAGAAGAATAGCATTTTCAAATTCCGTTGGGCAAATCAATACGTATGTTTTAGCCCAGGTTTCTTCTCTGTCTTTAACTTGATGGGATACTGCTACAAGCCCGACCTCGTACATTTTACACTCTTCTGGAACTAGAAGCTCTTTGTTATAATAGTCCCCATTATAGTAATATTGCCTATAGTTAATCTTTTTCATTTTTAAATATATTTGCTAAATTTATGCTTCGTTATAAAGGTTAATTTTCCACTTATTTCCTCCCACTATGTAATACTCACCTTTTTTATATGTCTTAAAGCGATCGACAAACAGATTACTACAAAGCATAAAAAGTCTTCTTTCTACATCACTCATAGTCGCGAATACATTTCAATACAGGTTGTAGTGGAGTTCCCTCATCAGATAGGTAGAAATACTTAACAGTAGCCATCTTTCCAATAAGCTCTTTAAGTCTTTCTCTATACTGTTGCTTAAGCTCCCTAGAACCCATAGGTTTAGCCTTAAATTCTATACCGTCTTCAGTTACCAACGTAAAACACATATCTTCTTCTCGAAGACCTTCTGATAAACCAGTAATCTCAAACTCTGCATCCTTATAGAACTTGAATTTAAGCATATCATTAGTACGTTTCCCAAAGCCGTATTCTTTGTCAGGATTTCTACATACCACTCCTTCCCAACCTTCTGACACATATTGATCGTGGAGTTTCATTATATTCTCATATCCAGAAACCTTTTCTTGGGGAACTACTTGCATTTGAAGCTCCCCTTCTTCCCATTCTTTATTTGGATCGAAGTCTAGATTGAGTTCCTTCTGCAACTGCTTAAGAATCTCTAATCTATCTGAGAACTTCATTCCTGGAATCATGATGTCGTAAACATAATATTCAAGCCAGTCGCAGTCAACTGCGTTCTTTTCAAGACGAGCTGCTCCACTGATTTGCTGGAGGCTCTTACCATGTCTATACAACTCTCCATCAAGAATGTAAGCGGGATGAGATTCAAGGAATTTAAGCAATTTCTCATTGCCTCTGATATGACCTGTTGAATAGTCATAACTTCCCCCTCCTCTAGAAGCAGATAAAACCTCACCATCCTTATAGTAGAAGGAACACCTGACTCCATCAATTTTTCGGCTAGCATACCAATACTTGATCTTGTTAATAGAGGATTCTTTAACTTTATCTGCAGATTTTGCAAGCATGTGCTTTGCAAATCCATTCTGATCCGTCTTGATTTCTCCATAAAATTCCTCTAATTGTGTTTCACTATAAGTTTCAGGATCGTTCTCCATCTCCTTATACCCCTTATCTAAATATTTCTTAAGCTCAGACTTAAACTGCAACTCAAGTTGTTCTCTGTGAGTTCTACCTGCCTTACCTTTCGTAATAACAATTTCAGGCTGTTCTGTCATCTTTCCATGTAGCTGACCAGTAACTCTGTTAATTACAAATCCAGCTTTTTCTTCATCCCACTCCTCAGTAGTAGACAAATACGCAACTCTAAATTTACCAGTTGAGGCTTTACTTAATAAATATTTAATCATTCAGTCTTATTATAAAATTCTATAGAAAGTTTATCTCCAAAAATTTCTTTGCCGCCTTTATCCATGTCCATTTACTTCTGATATTCCTTAACTAACTCCCATAAATCATCTATAGTGTCAGTAGGAATCATGCTACCGTCTTCATTGTATGCCTGGTTAGGCTCTCCTCCAAATCCTGGTTTTTCAAACAGCCACCAGTTAATCCAGTCTACTCCCTCATCGGAGAAAAGTTCTGATAACGTGATGTTTAGAAATCCCCAACCCAACTCTGATATTGGTAATTCATATAATTCGATGCCGAAATTGTACCATCTATCTAGTTCTTTAGAATAGTTCTGGGCATTCTCAATCAGCTTAACAAATCCTTCCTTAGTCATAACATGAAATCATTTTAATATTTCTTTTTTAATCTCCGTTTTCCAACCACAATCGCATTCTCCAGATATTACCTTGAAAGTATCTTCTAGATTTCCGGTTTCTATATAATCAGAAACTATTAAATCCATATCTACATCGTATCTGTCTACTATTACTTCAGTTCTGATTATAACTTTTAGGCTATTTAATTCTTCAAATAGAACATCCTCTAATTCGTCTAGAAGATTTTCACATTCTTTATCCATTTCTGAGATAGCGGACTTACTATCTTCCTTCTGTATCTTAGCGCTAAGTTCCAAAATACGTTCTCTTAGTTCTTCTTTTGTCATGGTACTTTTAATACATTTTTAACAACAACTTCCTTCTTCATTTTTTCTAACTGTTTGCCAAGCTCATCTGGTATTGAGTTTACAGCTATCATAGAAGACGCTACATATTTAACCTTGTCTCTTGTATCATCAATATATGTATAGTTAATCTTAGCTTGATGCTTAACCTCCTTAATTTGTATAATTAAGAAAATAGTCATACACATATTAATTATTACTAATGCTAATACTAAATATATCATACGCCAGTATGTCCAAATCCGCCTTCTCCTCTTTCAGTGGAGGGTAGTTCTTCCACCTCTTCCCATTCGATAGTCTCATGCTTAGCAATCACCATCTGGGCTACTCTTTCTCCATCCTTTATTCGCACAGGCTGATTAGAAGTGTTAACTAAGATAATACCTATCTCACCTCTATAGTCAGCGTCGATGGTTCCAGGAGAATTTAGGACAGTAAGTCCTTGCTTCAATGCTAATCCGCTTCTAGGGCGAATTTGAGCTTCATAACCCTGAGGTAAAGCAATAAACAGTCCAGTAGGAATTAGACACCTACCTCCTGGTTTAATTTCTATAGTAGAAGCTGCCTGGATTGTAGGAATTTTTCTATCAGTAGGATCCCCTTCCTTATCAAGGACAAACGGAGCATCAGGAGCTTCTATAAGATGTATTGCTACTACATCTGCATCAAAGAAATTCTTTTCAGGCTTATTGTCTACCAACTTAATTCTGCTAAAGTCTCCACAGATGTCCATACCTGCTGAGAAGAGAGTTTCATATTTAGGAAGTTTGTGTCTTGATTTATTAATTATTGATACTTTCATGGAGTAAGATAAATTCTTTTAAATAAAACTTGGCATCTATAACACATTTGGGAACTAGTCCTTCTAAGTCTAGATCATTTCTTATGGCATTTCTAACAGTAGTAGCTGATATTCCCTCTTCTACCTGTTCTCTAGCCATAAGAGTCATAGATATATAATCTCTAAGCATGAACTTAGGAAACCATGTGGTAATGATTTCATATCCGTCGCTATAGTAGATATTAAAAGAGGACTCTTTTATAATACTAACAATATTAGCATATAAATAGAATCCCCAATCTTGAGAGTTATCAGTCTCATCAGTCAAATCATTCAGGGAATGAATAACACATTTTTCTAGTAAGTTTTCATTCTCTAAGGTAGTCTTAAGTAATTCTATCCTTATATTAACAGGGATAGGATTACGTTTACTTATTTTGTTAGCGCTACCAACTAACAAGAGAACCTTATCATTCTCAGAACACGCTTTCTTAATCAAAGCTAGATGCCCATTATGAATGGGCTGAAATCTAGCTAGAATAACTCCGTATTTCATTTTGGATCTTTTTGTTTATTAGTTATCTCATTGGTTTTAATTATTTCTCTGAAATCCAGCAATTTCCAGTTTTGCCTCTTGTACTTTTTATGGTCTTGTGCAAAGTCTTTTAAATCTGACTTACTACAAAACAAGGCAAAAGAATAATCAACTATAATCTCAGAAATTTTCTCATAATTCTGCTCCTTATTTGTAGTCAGGTTGAGAATTACATCATCAATTTCTAAGTCTGGACAATTATATTTAGCTGGTATATAATTCTTATCATTGTAATAAACACAAATGATATTAGTAAATTTTCTAATCATTTATCAAAGTGGTTAAATCCTGCAGTTTCACTGGCGTAAATTCAAAACTATACCAGTCTTCATCTATAGTTTGGAACATGTGAGAGTCCCAATCTATCATAATAATCTTAGACACTGCCTTAGTAGGATTGCAATCAATTATTAATGGCAGTCCTACTTTAAATGCTCCAGTTATACCTTCATAGACTTTTCCTACTCCGGATTTTAGCCAGACCTTAATATTTCCATGCTTAGAATGAAGCAAACGCTCTTCCATTTCTGTAAAATCTTTGAAAATATTTTCCTCAAGCCCTTTTATCAGAAGTTGCTTCTTACGAATAATATCCTCTACTTCAGTTTTCGTTACCATAAGCTACAAAACTATTTAATGCTTTAATTATCACATCTATAGTACAAGTACTTGCTTCACTGTAGAAAGCTGTAATAGGCTCAGAGTCATTATTTATAAGTACTGCGAATGGAGTGTGTCTAGCACTAAATCCTCCTTTAATCTTAAAGGCTTTCTTCCTCTCCTTAAACAATCCCTCATGATAAGTTTCTAGCTCAACAAGAGGATAATTTGGGAGGATATCTTTCAGTCTATCAACCAGAGTCTGACTGTCGTCATCATATACTACCTTAAGAATCATTTCCAAAAACGTGATGTTATGTCTTTAACTATGGATCTTCCACAGCTGTTATCTATTTGGAGCATTACCTGATTAGTAGTTCTACTACTGAGTGGGCCTTTTTCTTCTATATAAGGTCCAAGCTTTATATAGTCAAAATTTCTTAAATCAATATCGGGAGACAACTCCTGCCTACCACTATACCAAGCTATCTTTACATCAGCCCAGTTCCCAGGTTCGCTATCGTTCATGTCACGCATTATATTAGCTAACCAGTTAATATATTCTGGGTCTGAATCTCCTCCCATGAAGGCTATACAAGTAATACCTTTATTATTGAGTAGTAACTCTACCAAAGAATCTTCGTCAAGAGGAGTTCCAATATCCTCTGCCAAGTAAGAGCTATGGCAGCCCTTACAATGACATGGACAGTTCGAGATGTTTATAGCTAATGTAGTTTCATCTGGAATCTCCTGAAATACTACTTTAGTGTCAACATATTTAATCATGGTCTCCTAATATTGTTCCTTCCTCTGTATCTAAAAGAAAACACTTTCTTACATCTAAGCAAGCATAAGTATTATCAATAATAGGATCTTTTTCCAGTTGAGTGTGTCCGAAGATTTGATAGAATGTTGATTCTCTATCTCCCTCCCTGACATCACTCCATACAATACTTCCAGTATTATCGTAACCGCCCCTGTGAAAGGAAACCTTCCACAAGAAGGGAATCAACTCTTTAGTTGTTAGGGTAGTAAACCTTTCAGCATCATACTCTGGTAAGTAAGTTTTTAGCCAGTCGTTAGTAATCCCAGCATGAGAAAATAGATACCTATCCTCCTTGTAATAGAGTCTAAAAATATCCATATTTTCCTTGAATAGAGATTTAATCTCAAACTCATTCTCATAATCATACCTAGAAGCACTACCAAAATCAAAACAATAAGCACAGTCATGATTACCTAATAATAAAATAACCTTGTCTGGATTGCTTCTCTTGAATTCGATAATGTCCTTAAACTCGCTAATAGCATCTCGTCTGGATATACCTTCCCAAGGATAGGGATCTAGGTAGTCTCCTAGGAAGACTACCTTATCCACACTATTTATTGTTTCTGGTGCTTTTCTCCAAAATTTTCTCCCATGAACGTCTGGGACTATAAGTATTTTACTCATGATATTTAAATATGATTATGTACTTTGGAATATCTATGGAAACTCCAGGAGTTACCATTTTATTTGTCTTACTTATGATTATATTCACTACACTATAGTTTTCCTTTTCTTTATTATTAAGGAAATTCTCTAATTCGTGTAAGTTTCCAGTAATAAGTTCTTCTATTTTATACATTTTTTGAATAAGTTCTCTTTTCAGCTTCTATTTTCCTATCCTTGCCAAATGCAGTAATAGGTCTTAGATAGCCAATAATTCTTGTATATTGGGTAATATGCTCACTCCCACACTTAGGGCACGCCTTAATAGGAGCTTTTACAATATGCCCACAATCCTCACACTTACTATTTGGAATATTAAAAGTAAAGTAATTAGTTCCCTGCTCAATAGCAAAATCAATCAGATGAAGATACTGCTTCTTAGACAGATGTTCTTCTAGATTTATATGAGCTGCACTACCTCCATCAGTATATTGATAGGTTTGTCTTCCATGGAGAATAAATTTATCAAGTACAGAAGTATCATCATGGGCATTATAGAAATAACTATTATATAGGTTTCTATCTTCTGGAATCCAATATCCATCAGCTTTATCCCATTTATAATTCTTACCTCCAAGACCTTCTGCTGGAACAACCTCAGAATTGAATAAGAAAGGTCTTTTCTTATCATGAATGGAATGAAGTTTATTCTGCTCTTTGATAGTTCCAAGGATTAGCTGCAAGAACTTAAAGTACTCTGGATTATTAGATACTTTTAGTCCTAAGAACTCAGCGGCTTCATTCAAACCATTTAGACCAATAGTGCTATACAAGTCTTTGATATTTATATATCCACCATTAGAAGAAGCAAACATTTTCTTCTCTTCCCATTCGTAGAGCATAGTTTTATAAGTAATATGATACTTATATACCCTTTCCAATATATTAATTAGACTTTCCCTTATCCCATTATGAATGGATTCTTTAAACTCAGAATATATTTGGATAATATCTTCCGGATTTGTACAGTTTTCTCTTATACAATCCTGAACAATTCTGTTAATATTTAGGGTAATTACATTACAAGAACCAGTTTTAACTCCAGTCATACCAGAAGTAGGACTAAACGTATTCTCTGCCAACTCATTACGGAGTCTGCAACACGAAGCTAGACTATCTGCACTATCAGAGATATAGGTAAAGAAACTATGACCTTGTGCATACATTTCAGCACATAAATCCTTATATTCCTTATCTATAATATCTTTGCCATCATGTACCATAGCAAAGGTTTCAACTGGGAATGTTAATACTTGCTTCAAACGTAGCTTATTGAACCAGGACATAAACAGTCTTTGCAATGTATCAATCGCAGACCATTCTGGTTTGGTTCCATCTGGATAATAAAACTCTCCAAATAAAGACTCGAAATAGGTTCTATCATAGTATGAAACATTAGTGAACGGTGATTGATAACTTCTATTCCCTGCTGGCTGATTAATTCCCCAGACGAACTGCTTGAAAGCTTTGAGTATAGAATCCTCAATAGTTCTCTTAATCAGGGAATGTTCAGAAGTGCAAATGCAATCCAGCTTTTCATACCATTTTTCTCCATATTCCGCTATAATGTAATAGTTAAGTGCAATAAAATAACTTCCAACGGCTACTGCTCCTTTACATTGAGAAGATAATAGAAATATCAGGTTAGTCACCTGTCCACTAAATGACTGCAAATCATTAGGAGGACCAGGAGTAACTCCGTCAATATTACCCACTCCTTCAAGCATTAAGGGATATAATGAAACTGCCATACAATACTGTTTAAGTACTGAGGTGGAAGCTTCATCATGAGTATAGATAATATGACTATCTAAGTCTCTAGCATATTGAGAAGATAATTCCGGATAAAGAAGTTTTAATTTCTTCTTCATACGATAACGTTGTATTTCTCTGTTCTCGCGCTTTCTATCCTCACTTTCCAGTGTAGCAACATTCTTAGAGACAACATTAGCATTTCCATCTGTTTCAGATGAAGTAGCTGCATTTTCAGAGCTATTGATGTAATTGTCTTGATAACTAATCTTAGCTATGATTTCTCTAAGTCTGGACTGCTCACTTCTGTATTGAGAATAGGCTGAGGCTACATCATCATAACCATAGTCCCTCAAAGTCTCAATTACAACATCTTGAATTTCTTCGATAGTAATTCCATCCCACAGATGCATATCAGTTACCATGGAGGTGATAACTTCCTTATTTTCCTCTGGGCAACAAGCATTAAATGCCTTAGATATTGCTTCTACTATTTTATTACTATCAAATTCCTGTAAACTTCCGTCTCTCTTTACTACCTGCATATTAGATACCCATTACGTCTTTAATTAACAATGTCTTTTCAAATTTATTAACCAAGTCTCTTTTGTCTTGGGTAATCAAATCGGTAAATGCGTTATATACGGTAAATCCGTCTACAACATTGTCTGTTGTATAATATTTGGATTTCTCATCGTAAAACAAATCTTTATACACATCAATTGGCGCAGATTCAGCTAGCTTCACAGAACCAAATCCCATATTGATTTTAGAATTAATGCAGTTGTCAACCCAGTGACCCAAGTCAGCATATATATCATCTTTCTTATATTCCATCTCTGAAAGTCTCTTTAGAGTTACGTTAGTTTCATCTGTCATTGACATAGCATTTCTTAAGAAGCTATAGTTAATAGCAGATTCAGACTCTAACTCAGAAACATTCAACATTTCTGGATTAAATACACACAAGTTTAGACAAGCCATATTTAAAGCTCCCACATAGAACTTAACTAATGGTTTACGAGTATCAAGAGCATAAATCATACTAATTACTCTCTTATGATTATCCCAAGCATATTCGTCTGGAAGAACGCCCTGAATCCAAACTCTATTATATATTACATCATCAAAATTAATCTCCCCGTCTTTAGTAAGTGATATTTGATCGGCAGGTTTAGCATTAATTATAAAGTTATCAGTCATTTTAGAAACTCTGTCCATAAATGGAGTTACATAAGCTTCTGTAGTAAAATATTCTTTATCTTTAATTCTAGTTGCCTTTCCTTGCATTAATTGTTCAATCGTCAATTCCATTTATTCCTCTTTTAATATACTATTAAGTATCTCTCCAGTATCTACCAAATCTACTCTGTCTGGCATCATCTCGAACGGTAGGTCATCTGCATCAAAATCCAGCATAATTTGCTTCATATTAGATGTCTTATCTCCCCAATATTCGCTTGGGGAACTTGTAGCTTTAGATATTGGATCTTCTAAGGTATTAACTAATCTTTTAATATCTTCAGTCATGGTTGCATGACATACAAACTTCGGAGTTGTTATCAAAAACATCCCAAAGTGGTCAATAATGAATTTATTAATATCTGTATAGCCAAACTCCTCTGCCAAATCTTTTAATTTTTTACTAAACTTAGTATATTGATAGTTCTTTATTTTAAAGTAGTAACCTATATTTTGAAGTAATGCTTTCTTTAAGCAAGTCTTATATCCTCTCATAGTCTTACCTACAACAGAATCTCCCACTTTACACTCATGTAATATAAAGGTTATTTTCCCGTCTTTAAAGTACCATCCAAATCCATCTGTCCAATAAAATTTTAGTAATATACACTCCCCATTAGATGATGTGCTTATACCTAACTTTACTGCATCTTCTAGCATAGGTTCATTACTAACTACTCCATTCTCATCCAAAGCATTATACAGGATTTCTTCACCCGTATACCGTTTCCATTTCTCCATTTAATTGTTAATTAATCGTTAGATTTCCATAATTAAATTACGTTTAATATCTATTAAAAATTAGTTGTTATCTCAAAATAAAAAGGGAAGACCACCCTAAGGTAATCTTCCCTTTAAATATGTTTCTTTTAAGAAATTAGGCTTCGATACCGAAAGCTAACCAAGTACCATTCTTAGTGTTCTTAGAAGGAGTATATTGTGCAGTAGCTACTACAGCTTGTCCTTCAACAACATCTTTGGTTTTCACCAATTCAGCGTTTCCTTTGTACTTACCACTCTTATACAATTCTTTGATTGCATTTTTAGCGTCAGCCTTGTTTGTATCAACTTGGCAAACTACTGTCTGAGTTTCTTTGTCAATCCACTTGTAGAATGTTTTAAACTTACGTTTTCCGTCACCCTTAACGTCGTCAATCTTATACGGACGTTCACGTGTATCCGCAACAGATGATTCAACAGTAATCAAATAACCAGCACCAGGGCAATTCTTACCTTTCTTTGCAAGATATTCAAGCATAAATTCTTTTACATCACGTTCTGTGATACCCTTGGTTTGTTTGGCTTTCCAATTTTTGTAAGCCTGAGTTGCGTCACCATTTACATGGAACAATGTACTTTCTACTTGTGCGATTGCTGCTTCTTTGCTTTCTGCTACTACTTCTACTTTCTTAAAATTCAAAATCGTTGTACTCATAATAATTAAAATTTTTAAACATAAATCATTAACATATAATCTGAAATTATTTTTCTATATCTAATCAGTATCGTTTCCCTTACTGATGTAATCAATTATACTACATCTTGTACGGAAACCCTAATCTTTAAATGTTAATTTTATGTTAAAGGGTGTTAAATTGACCCTAGTCACACACCTTATGCTAAACAATAAAATTTCCGACTTTTGTCTTTTTATTAGTTAAAGCATTCTTTATATCCTATATCGGAAAACCTAAACTCTATGAACATTCCTATATGGAATCGTAATCCTTATAGAATATGCCCCTTGAGGTCCAGACTCTGATGTATTTTCTCTACTTGGCAATATTTTGAGACTATTCTACTAGTCTCTCTACACTATCATGAAAGTGTAAGATAATATAGTTGTTATCTTCAAACCATTCCTTAGCTACCTAGTATTTTCTAAACATCTTATGGAGTAGCTTTTCTACCTGTTTATCTCCATCCCTTACATCTAACAATTGATATCCAAAGGCGCAGGTATTATAGCACTTCATTCTCCTCTAGACATCTTTAGCGAAGCCTATCTTCAAAAAGTTGTTGTTTCTTAATAGATATATCATAAAAAATTTTAACATTAAAATGGCACATAATTGTTCAGCAAAATTTGGAGCTGTTTGGGCATGTCCTTTGGCTTTATTCCAAAATCAAGGAAAGTATCACACCCATACATTAAATCCTCGCAGATAGCCCCTAAGGACTTCAGAAAGGTATCTTTCTGTAACTGACCAAAGTCTTTTCCGACTTTTAGTAGTACATCATAACACGTCACTTTCTGCCCTTTTTTTCTTAACTCATTAGTTATATAACAAGTAAGAGCAATACAAGCTAATTTATCACCCATATTACTGTTTAGGTAACTTAGGGTAAAATACTTAGTGTATATCGCTGACAATTTCTCAAAGCTGATATTTTGAAGGTCGTTCATCGAGAGAATAGTCTCTGTAACCTATCTGATATGCTACATACTTCAGTAGAGTCTTAAACTCATGAAATCCTTCACGTAATTCCGTATAAGTAACTGGTCTAACCTTACTATAAAAGTTTGGAATAGTAGACACTACTAGGTAATTAGCTTGAATTTTTGGATCCTTTAAGTTATAGAATTTCTCAGCACATAGCTTCAGAAGATATAAATACATTGCGAACTCTCTACTATAGTGAAATTTCTTGATATTATTATCAATCTCGCTAACGATTTTACCAATCGTCTTGATATCATTCACCGTAATAGTATTAGTTTCAGTATCTATAGTATAATTATCTAGTTTGGACTTTAAATGTAGAATAAACTGCGCTCCATTGGGGCACGTAGCTTCTACATCCAATAAAATAGCTTGCTCATTTTCAGAAATAGGTGTTTTTGTAATCCCTTCAGGATGCAAAAGTTTCTGTACTTGCTTATTGCTATTTAATGCTGATACACAAGACTTTACGATTTCTAGTGATTTGTTGTCCAAGTATATAATTTCCTTATCCTGAGATAAGTCAAATTCTTTAGCCTGTCTATTTTTCCAATATTGAGTAGAAGAATTAATTACAGACTTGGCTAAGTCCTTAGTTAATTTACCCTTATAATATTCTACTTTATCGGAAGCAGCTTTAACATCTTCAAATGTTACGTCTCCCTTTAGATAGACTGGATAGAGTTCATTAGCCATAGCTCCTAATTTTGCTGTAGGCTTTCCAATATCTTCGGATAATTCAAAACTGTCTGGCTGTAATACTAATTCATGTATGGCACTTCCTAATTCCAATGCTGGAGAGAAGAAGCTTTTAAATCCGGTAAAAAACTTGTCCGGATTTCCTTCTTGTCTAGGATTAATTAGTCCAAGACGAGAATTACTTACATACCCACTGTACTGTTCTGAAAAATATACTTGATCACTTATCTTCTCTAGTCTTAGCGTGTCTAACAGCGGCCTAAGCTTGATATCTTTTAATTCCATCCTAAAGTTGCTAGTTCTAATTCATATGCAAATCTTATTTCATCTATATCTAAACTATAAATGCGGAATAAAGGATCATCGTTCTGATTATGTGGTCTGTCTATTAGTAACGCTGGAAGTCCAGAGTCAATAGCCATTCTCACATTACTGATACTGTCGTCAATTAATACGTCGCATTTGCCTTTTATCAAATCAGCTTTGTTTCCGTGCTGATAATACATTTGATAAATAGGTCTTATGGGTAAATTGTATTTAGCTAGGCAATTCCTAGTATAGGTTTTGCTATTAATTCTTTTAGTCGCATAAATATACGGCTCAAAATTTGGCCTTTCTAGCAAGGGTAAATTTTCCCAAAACTCCTTGTTGCAGCGAAGACTTACTACGTTTCGTGTAATTACGTGTTCCACTAAATCGGACTTTCTTGGGAATAGAGCTTTGTACGCTCCCCAAAAGTCAAAAATAGTATCATCCAAGTCTAAAGCTATTCGTAATGGATTACATAAATTCATTTATCTCAGATACTTCTCCTAAATATATCCCATGTTTGTCGGCAAGTTCCTCACAGAAATCATCATAATCTAGAAGATCATCTAAATCGTCGTACTTATTTATATACATACTCTTTATCTTTTCTTCACAATCCCCGTAGCTTCTAGCTACTATCTTGCCAATGCTACAGACTTCATCTGTATGCCACGGAAATAAATATGTGTTCATAACTCAATTACTTCAATAACGTTCAATCGCTTCATTATTAATAGCTCAAGGTCTTCCCTATCTACATAAATAAAGTGACTCTTAAGTAAATCAGAGAGAGTAGAATTAAACTCTAAGGAGAATGCTTCTTTAGTTCTCCAATTCTTTTTAGCTTTCCTTAAATAAAGCGCATATTCTTCATCGAAGTCATTAATTATGCAATTCGGAATCGATTTAGGTACTGGACCCTTAACTATTAACTTTTTCATTTCTTAAGCAATTCATAAAAATATTCTATCGGTATCACAGCAACTTGCCCTCTGGCTGATTCGCCATTCTTTCCTGCTTTCTTCCAACAAATGCAGAAGGGTTTGGATTTGTCGCTACAAGCATCTCTAATGTCAAAATAATTTGGCATATTCTGGGTGAACTTAGCTTGAATATTAACTGGAAGCTCATTGTTCATATCAACAATATCTATCTTGTCGGCATCCGCTAGTTTATTCTGACTTCTGCTAGATACGCATCCTTCATATCCAATATCTCTCAATTTGTGAATTATTTCTAACTCATATTGAGAACCTTTTTGTTTACTCTTCTTTGCTTGTTTACTTCTTCTAACCGCGGGGTCTGCCCATTCAAAGGTAATTCCGTCTTTTGATTTAGCTCCAGAACCAGGTTTGTTAGCCCTAGCTTTAATTGAGTTTATCTCTAAACCAGTTACTTCTGAGGCTTCCTCTATAGTTTCGAAGGTTTTCTTTTCTCCATTTTTAAATGTGGCTGTAACACTTGTATTAGTCTACTTTTTCATTCTTTTTAAATTTCTTTATGTAGTTAGTAATAAATTCTTGTGTACCTTTTCTTCCATACATATGATAGTAATCACTTATATCCTTAGCTCCTGTACTCCTTGGAATCATTGATACAATCAGTTCTGGATGTTGCTTTCTAATCTTATTAGTAAAACGAACTCCAGTAAGGTCATTATCGTATAGCAACACAATGTATTTGAATCTCTGCTTTAATTCTTCTAAAACTTTATCAGAAACAAACTGAGTTTCAGAGTTGGGAGCTATAGCTGGTATTCCTAAAGAATATAAACACATTACATCTTTCATAGACTTAGTTATTACTACCAGTTTACCAGTCTTAGCTAATTGTTTATAGCCTTGAATAGTCTTAGTAGGAACGTTACCTATGAATCTAAACTCCTTTCGTTTTGGCATATAAATACGCCATTGCTCGATGTTTTCCTTCTTTCCAAAATAGTATCCATAAATAGGACTATGTTGGGCAGATTGTGCATATATATTACCGTTCAGAAATACAGTACTACAACTGTACACTTTAAACTTATGTAGAATGTCTTTAGTGATACCAAAGCTTCCCCACCACTTTAACTCAGGCTCTGAAAACTCCTTAGCCTCTATTTGAATAAAAGTTTGCTTCTCCTCTTCAAATCTAGGCTGGATTTTTACTGCAACTTTCTTTACAGAAGAATTCTTAGTATATCCAAAGTCCTTAGCTATAATCTTTAAAGCAGTGTGGTAGTTACAATTATACTTTTCCATAACTACTCCTTCAAATGTCAAACATTTTCCAGAAGCAAAGTCCTTAAAATACAAGTTTCCAGATTTTCCCCTAAAGAAACTGCAGGTGACATGACTGTCACTACGCAAAGGAGACTTAAACAATCCTTTCTTAACTGGAATACCCAAATAATAAGTCATGTAAGTCTCCTCATTGTTTTTAGATAGAAGAAATTCCTTAGTAATTTTTGGCTCAAAAGTATAATCAAACATAGTCACTAAGGAATTTTATGAATTACTCTACTAGCGAATCATTAAAGTAAGTCGTTAAGGTCCAAATCATCACCAGATGTCTGGTCTACCCCAGCAACATCAGTAATAGGATCCTCAGACTTCATTTCAGTAGGCTTAGCCTTCATATACTTTTCGCGTTCTCCTTCTTCATAATCAGAGAAGAACAGTTTGTCACCAATGTAGTTATCTGAAATGAATGATTCACCTTGCTTATTGATACCAACAATACGTGGAATATCAGCAACTACTTTACCGTCACGGTTCTTACCAATCAGCTTAAGTTTAGTCTCCTTACCCTTAACCCTGTCAGTTACAGTAATAAGAGCTTTAGCTACATCATCGAAGCTTCTGAACTTGGAACTAGCTGCCTGCATCTTCTCAAATCCTGCAGGATTAAGAACCTGTGCAGTTTGCTTAACTACAGCCATAATAGTTTCAAAGTTAGACGGCATAGTTACAACACCACCGTTCTTACTAGGAAATTCTCTACGTTCATCGTCACCAGCCTTCGGGAAGAATTGAGTTACTGAGAAGTAACCATCTTCATTTTCGAAGTTGATTGAAAGAACTTTATAATGAGCTGTTGGATCTTTCTTTCCGTCAAATTCCTTAATTTCACATCCCATGAATTTTACATCATGGATGTTCCAAGGAGTTAATGAACGACGAGTGTTTCTTACTGCTGATTCTGCTGATATACCAAAATTAAATCCCATAATTAGTTCAAATTAAAATCAAATTTTTCTAAGTTTTTATCATCTTCGTCTATGTTTAAATCATCTAATGTTTCTAGATCGAGTTCGCTCTCGATATCAATTATCTCTTTAGGCACAGGATTTGACTCCTGTACCTTATCTCCTACTAAATAATAAATTCCTTTATCTTCAGTAGGTTCCAACTTGAAAGTAGTTCCATAAGCAGAAAGCTTCTCATTTGCAGCTCCTCTATAACTTACAGTATTACTCTTAGTTAGTTTGTTTCCACTTTTGGTTCCAAAGGCAGCATCTGTCCCAATAATAGGAACAGCCTTCTTATCCTTTTTCTTATACTTGATGTCTACACGACAGTCTTCGCAAACCTGCAAGAGGTCTACAGCTCCCTGAGTTAAAACCAACTTGTTGGAATCAAGCGTAATAATAGGATCTGGGTTGGCATCTACCTTAGCCGTAGAAGCCTTAGTAGATGTTTTAGTAGTCTTTGTTGCCTTAGTGTCAACAGAAATTTCTTCTTTCCCAATATAGGTGATTTCACCAGTTTGCTCATTCACCTCGTAGTGAAACAGTATGTCTAATTTCATTATTCCCCTTCATTATAGTCGTCAATAACATCAATAATCTTGTCCAAATCATTGTCAATCTCTAAATCCTCGAACATACCAAAGGATGTCTTAGCAACACAAGTACCATCATTATTAGTGATTAACTTATATTCCATTCTGCCAGAATCTCCTTCGCTTACTTTAGTAAAGAAGATATAGGTAAATAGACCTTCCAAGGTTACTTTCTCAGACAACAACTTTCCAACAGTCTTGATAACAAACTTAGGATTTACGTTGTCTCCAACGTTCTCTGAGTGAGTCAAGAAAATCATTTTACAATCTTCTCTCATCTTTTCTGAATATCTCAGAATCTCCATTGCATGTTGAGCTAATTCACTAAATTTGGTATAACCAACTTCAGTTGCCCTATCAACGAACTCATAAGAGAGAACATATTGGAAGTCATCAATGATTACCTGCTTGATATTAGGCATCATCTTGTCAATAATTTGTAAGATTTTTAGTATTTGATCCCATTTAGAACTAACGTAATAGTTTCCACTTACGTTCTTTCCTTCGATTTTAATGGGAATATATTTCTTTTTCCATGCACGGAAAGGAAGAGGTTTACCCGTAGTACTTATAATAAAAGTCTCTTCGGGATTAAGATTTCTTAAACTTGTACTTTTTCCAGTACCTGATTCACCCACGATAGCAATTGTTTCAGCAGCCATTATTCTAATGCAAAATTAAAATTCTTATTTGAATCATCTAATTCTGTAATATCATCTAGCTCCTGTTCTACTATAGAACTATCATCTTCTAATATATAATTTGGACTTGTAAACCTTTCGTAATCATAGATTTCGTCTGGCTTGGGGAGTTCCCTGAACATATTAATCCAACCAAAGAAATTAACTCCAACTTCAACATCACAATCTCCATATCGGTTCTTGAGTACCATAATACTCCTAAAATAGGAGCCTAAATACTCAATATTATAATGTTTATAAGTCTTCAGTCCATCTCTATGAGGATTATACAATGCAATCATGATATTACAATCTTGCACAGTATTACCTGAGTCTTTGGCATCATGAATAGTAAATGCACTTTTTCCTTGTTTAAACCTCTCTATATTTCCCTGCTCTCTGTTCGCCTGCTGAATTACAACAGGACTAACTCCACACTTGTCTCTGAAAAATATCAGATAACTGGAAAGTAAATCAATATCAGGTTTAGTACCCACTAGACCAATATGGTCTATTACGACATTATAGATAAGATTAGGATTATTAGGCTTATATAAAAGTCTGATTTCACTTTCAGAGAAAGTTCCCATTTCTTCTAATCTTGTTTTTAAGATTGCATATACCTTATTAGGCGTTACTTTCTTATCAAAGATTTCTAGCTTTTTACTAATCTTATCTATCCAAGGCATACACTGCTTAACTAAATCATAATGTTCCTCAGATAAAATATATTCCTTTTCTCTTGACAATATCTTTTTAAAAGATAGTTGCACTCCGTATGTTTCGAAGATATAGATAGATAATAGCTTAATGTATAATGCTACTTCCCCCATTTCCAAGCTGAAATACAATACCTTAAAATCATCATCGTCAAGATGTTCCATCAGTGGTCTATAAACATAAGCATATAGAGCAAATGAAGTCTTACCAGCACCAGAATTAGATAGAATTAAAGTATAGGTTTCCCTAGTAACTCCATCTATAATTCCTTCCAGCTTTGGTAACTTCATAGATATACCATGATTTAGTCCTAATCTACCTCTATCAATTTCATTGAGAAGTTTTTCGGAAATCATAGCAATCTCATGGAATCATAGTTAACCCCACCTTCCTCTTTCAATGCTTTAAGTTCTTCCCACTTATGGTCTATTACGAAATTAGCTATAGTGGTGCAAAGAATATTATGTTCTTTTGCCCATTTAACTAACTCTATGATTTGATTGTGGACTTCAGGTTTCCATCTAATAGTTCTTCCATAGAACCTATAGAAGTCTTCGATAGTATCAAATTTCTTAGATACCCCTCTCAGACCTACTTGTGTATTATTAACTATTCCAAATAAAGGATAAGTTTCCCACAATTCTCTGCCTAAGTCAAAGGAACATTTATAAAAGTCCTTTACTATTGTCTTATTTAGAGGTACGTCTAGTGGATTAAATACAGACCCCCTTTCGGGAATCTTATAGGTTTTATTTATAACCCCAGCATCACGAAGTCCAACTAATAGTTCCGTAGTAAAACCGCGAGCACAAACTCTAGAAGAGAAATACTCACGGACAATTTCTGGTTCATCGTCCTCTTGGGCGATAAGAATAATTTCTAATAACAGCAATTCACTTGGATTAATACCATGTTTCTCGCAAAATAAGAGTTGCTGTTTCAATTCAAGATTTTTCACGTGTACAAATTAATAGATTCTCTACTAATCTATACACCAAGCGTAGTTTACCTGTTAAAGCGTTAAAGCTTGGTTACGTGATATAAACTTAGTCTTCAACCTTTTCACTAGCTGTCTCAAGAAGGATTGCATAGTCCTTCTTTAATTCTTTCAGCTCTTCTGTAAGTTTTCCGACCTTAGTTTCCAATGCTTTGCATTTCTTATTCAAAGCAGACTTCATCTCATTGTACTCCCTTTTGGTGTAATAAGTTTCCATAATTAAAAACGATAAGTAAAATTTTGTAATTTTTTCTTGTAGGGTTCCCAAGGCTCTCCATTAAGTAACTTTCGTAAGTTTTCAACATCAATAGTAACATAGTTACCTTTCTGATGTGATTTCTTAAACCATTCTTGTTCAACGGTGTCTTCCAGCACTAATGTGAATATTTCAGAGTATTTAGAACCTTCCTTTCTTATAACCCTGCCAGCAGCTTGGGTGCTTTTAGTACTACTAGAATCTACTCCTAGCATTATACCAACTGACAGGCCAGGACAGTCAAATCCTTCAATAGCTAATTTACAACTATTAATAACTCCACTATCCAAAAGCGCAAACTCTTCAAGAGTAATTCTATTCTGTTTCTTGCTCTCTTTACCAGTATAGACATATCCTATCCCAATTTTCTCTGCCATAGCAGTGTTAGCTGAAAAGGTAATTATTTTCTTGTCTGTACGGTGAGCAATAATCTCTCTAGCTACTTCTAACTTAGCTGGATGATTATGAATGAATTTCTTCCGAGCTTGTAGGGCTCTCATAAAAGCTGTAGAATGATAAGTAATCTGCTTCAAAGCATTAGACAGCTCAGTTTTATCTAAACTATTACAGATTTGAGTTCTATAATTTAGCCTATTTCTGAGGCCGTCTTTACCAACCATACTCATTGCGAGTCCAAAATCAAAGTTAAAGAATTCAAAATGTTTTATAAATTCCCTATTTTGCTCTCGGTAGTTTTCTATGTCTTCCGCAGTAATAATTACTTGATATTCTGTAAAGTCCGATACCCAACCGCTTGCTTTAGCTACCTCAATACTAACACTATCAACAACTGGACAGTATTTTTCGACAATAGTATGTCTACCATCTAGTCTTTCTAATGTAGCAGTTAATCCAAGAATTAGCTTGTACTTTACCTTACTGAATACAAACTGTAAAGTTTCAGCAGCGGTCCTGTGAATCTCATCAATGATTAGAAAGTCACACTCATATCCGTTCTTAGCTGTAGTATTCACAACCTGTACTTCTGTATTAAGACCAAGCCCTTCCTTGTCTAATATATCTATCCACTGGTTTTTCAAAAGCTCAGTGGGAACTACCACTAGTGCTCTAATAGTAGGATACTTGGATAGAACAGCTTTTAGGCAATTGATTGCACATCGAGTCTTTCCAAAACCGGTACATGCTTCTATGGTTCCTTTTCCCTTATGTAATAACCAGGCTCTCTTACATTGCTCCTGCCGCTCATCACGAGTAACAGGAGTAAAGAGATCTTTCATCAATCTATGTTCCTAGTGATGTCCCATCCTTTAAGTTCTGCAACTTTTTTGATTTCCTCCATCTTGTCCTTCCACTGTTTAGCCTGGTTTTCGCATTGATTCTGGAAGCGATACAAGACTTTGTTAGATAACAGTCTTAGTTGATCACTAGTTAAGTTAGCGTATTTATCTCTTTTCAGTCTACACATAGATCTAAATTCAGCATAACTTAATCCAGTATCACAGATTTTTAAAGCTATAGAAGGATTCAAACGAAGTTCCTTACTTACTACTTCCAGTCTGTTGACAGCTTTTCCTGTTATTGGGTCTTTACGATACAAATCTTTTTGCATCTCTTGCTGGGTAAACCACAAACCCATCTTAACAATAAAGTTAAGCGTTAAGTGAGAATTGTCGAATAGTCCCAGAGAATCAAGACAAGCATCCATAACTAAACTTACTGACACTTCTCTAAATTCTACTGGAATACCATTAATAATATCCCCAATGGGATAAGTTTTAATGGTTTCATTAGTTAACACCTCTTTATTGTTCTGGATAATAGCCTTCAAGTCTTCCAAACAGCGGGTATTGGTATATTGTTTTTCAGCTCTAAGCCATCTAATAAGAAGCTCAGCACGACATCTCTGAATTTGGTCAGACACTATGCCCAACAATGTTATACGACCCGGATTCTTAGTATCAGAATTGTATAGCATTTGTTCACAATGGTTATAAAACCGTCTCAATTGGTCATAATCAGCGTCTACTAGTTTTACCTCTTCCTGGACCCTGTTTACTTTAGGACCTTTCCATACGTAACTATTGATGTCGTTTGCTTTATCATTTAAAGCTTCTTTCAGCTTATCTCCTAATACAGTCATAAATTATTCTTTAATAATATTCCATAATTCATCTTATTTTAATGTTAATCTAATAATATTTGCCCATTTTCAATCAACGGCTTTTCGTGAATAAACTTCAGGAAAATTATATTCGTTTCTTTATATGGAACAAAATCTTTACCATCGTACCACTTATCGATGCCTTCTTCTACATACCTCACAGTAACGTATCCGACATCTCCTAATTCCATAGAACACTGATTCCAGTTTGGGAACCTTACACACATTATATCTTTATAATCCAGATTATCGTATTCAAACCTTTCAAAAACATAACTAGCATAGCCCATCCCGTCCTCATTTTTAGCAACAAATTTTACATGGTAAGTTACTTCTTTGGTTTCCACACATCGAATGTATTAATATCCTCAAACATCTTGCAACCATAGGATGCAAAATCTCCTTGGAGCTTATCCATATTTTGGAGACATGGATAATTCTTACACCTAGTACAACTGCGTTCAGGATGTTTATAGTGAAAACCATCTTTGTCCTTAAACATTATTTCAGTAATAGGCATAACAATATTAATACACATGAACCAGCAGCTCCGTATTTTATAACGTTCTGCTTTCTCTTTAAAGACTTATTAAGACCTTCAATAGATCTATTTTTATCTTCGATTATGTTTCCATAATATAGTAACTGAACTCTGCGAACAGAATCCGTCCTTTCCCAACTCTTATTTATTAGTTCCAGATTAGTTATTTTGGTTTTCAATAACGGAACAGTCTCAGAAAGTTTCTGATGTTCAGCGAATATCAGGTTCGCCGTCTTTAGCTGTTCTCCCGTTATTGTAACGGTCGATGTATTCTGAGAAGAAGCACAAATTGACGCTATCAGAACTAGACATAATAGTAGATACTTTCTCATCATACTTCTTGTCTATATATTCAATCTTCTTCACAATGGAATCATTAACTATAAAGATACTATCTCTAATAATAGAATCTCGTACAATTTCTTGCACGTCTACTATAGGTAAGTCAAGGTGGCTCTTCCTAGAAGATAGTAAGTATATAATTAATAATCCCATTAGTATGATTGTAATATAACAGAGCTTAACCTTGTTCATTTAACTCAATGCCCATCGCCTTAGCCTTCTCTACAAGCTCGACGCATTTAGCAACATCTACGCTTCCGCTTTTAGCAGCATTGAATATTTCTTTTTCAGAACCGTTCAAATTCTCTATTTCTTTCTTGACTGCTTCTTTTTTATCAAAGCGGGCTTTCATCTGGTTGTATCCCTTAATGATTCGTTCGGGGTTTTCTTTAATAAACCCTATTTCTTGTTTCAAGAACGCCTTAACCAGAGTTTTGTTAATCACACCTCTAGACTTAGTATAGATAGTAGGACACTTGGGATCATGCAAAGCCTTATTATAGGCATTAGCCTTTCCTCTCTCCTTATCAAACTCGTCGGTTGGGTGACATACACTAATGCCTACAGACACAATTCTGCAAATTTCTGCATAGTCAGGATCGTCTACGCAAATATAGCCATCTTCACTGGACCACCCAACTGAGAGTTTGTAGCCGTCTTCACTTTCCTCTGGAGATTGGCTCAGAGCGCACGCTACAATTTTATGTTCCTTACCCTTGAAATCTACAAATGAGTCAATCATGTACTCAATCACATCCTGTTTCATTTTCTACAATTTTAAAACCGTTATTAATTAGATATTCTTCTGGAGCAAACTGTAATTCAAAGAACCTTCTTAGTGAATAATTCTTTTTCTTTACAGAAAGATTTTTCTTTTTTATAGTAATCGGTTTACTAGAAGAAAAGTATTTCTCCTCCATTAGAGCCGCTCCCCAACTCCAAATTTGATAAATCGAACTACAATAGATAAACTTATCATGTGTATATACAATTTGCTTATCCTTCTCGTAAGTCTTCCGTAAGGTCATTGTAAAACACTTTAATAGTTTTGAAAATAAATGAATTTTTTCTTGAATTATAGCAATCGTTCCAGCTTCTACTCTGATAATGAGTTAAAAGTTCAGAGGCTTTTACTCCTGTATAAACATTTTTGCAGAAGCTACTATCGTCCTCACAGCCACAAGAGTTTATTGTATACTCTTCTATACCTATGGCATAATGCCAATGACTACCTATTATTTCGCTAAATTTACCTCCAAGAAAATAATCTTCATAGATTATAACTTTGAATTTAAATTTATCTCTACTAAGTAGCCTAGCTAAACAATATGCTATATAACAACAGCCTCCAGCATTAATGTCATACTCCTCATCCAGAAACTTACAAAGCTTATTAAGCCTTTCCGCTAGAATCTCCTGCACTTCCGGTGATTTCGAGTTTAATCTCTTCTTTTGCCTTTTTAAACTCATCTAAGTACTGACCTAAAGTTATAATTTCATCTTTTCCGAATTTCTTTCTAGTTGCGTAGTTTATACAACGTTCTACAGCAGCCTCTAGTGAATAGCCATAGCCTTCCACTTTAAATTCTTTTCTCGGATTTTTCCCTCCAATATCATATAGCAGCTCCAAGTCGAAACGAGGAGAAGCATCATTGATAGGGGTTAGCCTATAAAAGGAGCCTTCAATTATCATTTTCTATTTCTTTAATAAGATTTTCGATGAAGTCTGCTCTGTTCTGTATAGCTTCATATAGTTCATCTAGACTTTCTATAGATAGCACAATAAGTATATTGGTTTATACACGGGACACTAAACTTATTTACATTATCCTTGTTCCAAGAATATAAACACCCAGTGCAATCTGGGTCTCCAGCCTCATAACCGCATTCGTTGCATAAACAGCAATTTCTAAGACTCCCAAATCCAGTTATCCTAGATAACGCCTCATGCCAGTAATCATCGTCCTCATGCGCATTGCTTTCAAGTTCCTCTCTTGTAATACTTCTATACTTTTTTACAAGACGTCTTGCAGCGTCTAAATTCTTTATTTGCATACATCTATTACTGTTAAGTTATTATTACTAGGCTGATATTCATAATCACAGTATGAATTAGTTATCGTAACATGGTCAAAATTGTTACACAACTTTTTCAAGCCTTCTATATTTACAGCATGGCAAACTATAATCTCGAATCTATAGTTAGGATACTTTTCTTTAAGAACTTTAAGTTCTCCAAGGAATGTTCCTCCAGCATCGCACAAATCATCAATGAATACAAACGTAGAATAGTAACAATTTACATTTCTACCTATAGAGAATTCCTTGATTTTTCCAGTTTCTAAGTCTCTTGTCTTATTGAACACTAAATGTCCCCATACCTTAGAGTACTCCCTGTATCTCTGATACGCTCCAGCATCAGGGAATACAACATTAGATTGTTGTGGTATATAGCTTCCATAATTCAATTCTTGACACCAACATCTAGAACCTAGAAGATTCTTTGCTCTGTTAGAGTGAGCCTCTAAAATACAGACTGAACGATAGTTCATTCCATTTAAGATATTGCACACAATTTTCAGAGAAAATGGACGGTTAAAATCCATTACCCTATCCATACGCATAGACATTAGATAGGTAATAAATAAGTCCCACTCAATTTCTTGTCTGTCTAGAATATCGCCAACTTGAGCTAACAGAAACAATTCTTCGGCAGAAGTAATTCTACACATAACCTTTACCGAATCTTTCCTTTCAAATTCGTCTGGAAAACTTATTTGAGGCTCTCCGTCAGGGAATGTAGTGAGGTCATACTTAATCTCACTTTCATCCCAATTAATTAAGTTTAATAATTTCATCTACGACATATTTTAAGATTTCATAACTTTCTTCTAAGCCCGCCCTATCGTCTAGTAGAATATTGTAATAAGGCTTTCTAGAGTTCGGAAATAGTCTACTGCTTGTAAAAGGAGGTATAATCATATCATTAATAAGATTTCCTATCCCCATTTGGACACACTCTACTTGTTTCTCTATAATTTTATTTTCGTTTTCCTCTGTAGAAAGTAAAATCATTTCAAAACCTAACATAGTACAACGTCTCAGTAGATTAATAACACAACTATAATCTCCTCCAGTATTATGATAGTCGAAGATAGTGTTATCAAAGTCGAAAGCGACTATTAGCTTTCCGTATTTCTTATACTCTTCTAATAGTCGCTTCTTACAAGCCTCTTTTCCAAATGGATGGTTAAAACTTTCCATGTAATCCATTATTAATTCTTTGCCTGATATCCTGTAGAGAATACTCCTTTTTAAGGATACCATCTTCGAACACAGCCTCTAAACAGCCTCCCTCTTCTACTTCAGGACTTACTTGGTCTTCCGCGTAGTAGACACCGTTGACATCCTGATAAACGGCAATTAACCCTTTCAAAGAGTTCTTAGTCCCATCATCAGTTTTCGGATGTTTAAAGATTTCCTTCAATTCTCCATTGATTACACAAGCAGTAGCCTTAACTGCAAAGCCTAGACTATCTCTACTTGCATACTGATATGAGAATGAACCAACACCAAGAACAAGATTACAAGCTGCCATATGAGCATTTTCAAGTCTCATGTAGATTTGTTTCTGACGCTCTAAAGTAATAGAATCGCCATATAACAAGCCTATCTTAGTACTCGGATAACGATAGTCCTTGGAAGTAGTATTCCAGCCGAATATCTTACCAAGCATATAGTATGCTCCGTAATATTGACCTTCTGATACTTCTACGTATTCTGCATCGTCATTAAACGGAGCATAACAGCAGTAGTATTTACCTTCCTTTATTCTTGTATTGAAATGAGGATTAGTTCTCAAACCACAAATAATATCTACCGGGTCTCCACTATCGGGACGAATAACTACACGACCGTCACGAGCCATAATGTCTTTCTTCAACTTAGGAAGGAAGTTTTCAACAACATTCCAGAAATCCCAAGTATCGGACACTATAGAAACAAACCCAGTAGGATATAACTCATTAATAAGACGTTTATATGTTCCTAACTCGTCCTCTTCTCCTCCTGCACACATTACCGAATGTTCAGTAGCCGGAACAGTAGCAGCAATTAATTCACTATCCGAATTAGCTCCATAATACTCTTCAAGAGCTGCAATAGCAGGAATAGTTTCACTTCCTACAAATGAAGTCATATGAGCCATACCAGAAATAACAGATGCTTCCAAACCAGCCATTCCTCTCATAGAGAAGTCATGACACAAGAAATCCAGGTTTACATCCTCCGGAAATCCAGTGTGTACTGAGTGTCTTTTGAGTTCTTTCTTATAGAGTCTTGCTCTAGTGGCAGAGGTACAAGGCATCCACAAAGTACAACTAATCAAAGTCTCTAGATAATTAGTTAACCAAAAGAACTCTGGTTTCGTATTAGTAATAGTCATCATAGGAACTCTAATAGGACATACTGAACCTTCTGGCAACGCTTTAATACGAATAGGGAGATATCCTAAATCATACAAAGCCTCAATATGTCTATATCCCACGGACTCAATTCCAACGAAGTTGTGGACTCTCCGATAAAACATTTCTATAGCTTTCTCTTTAGGCAATACAAAGAAATTCTTATTAAATTCGTCGATCAAATACTTTTTAATTAAATATTGGATTCCGAATACTACAGAACCTTCGGTAGCTTCTGGAAAGTACTTGTTACTTCTCGGAGTCCAGTTACTATAAACTTGTTCAGTACCTTCTGGGTACATCCTGTGATGGCCTAATTTGTAACCATCTGTTGCATTAATTATTTCCATTCTAAAAATTATTTTAATAACTGATTGTTAATAAACTCTTCATGTTTTTACCGACAGCTAAGTTCTTAAAACATTGAGTAATAAACTCTTTTGTCTCTGGATGAATCGCTCTAGGAGCGCTAATATATTTAATCCACCAATTGTATTCTCCCTGAAAACTATTGCCACTATATACCTTGCCAGCAGCTAAATAATCACACACTAACTCTAATGCATATTCTCTAGGGATTTTCACTGGGACTCCACCAGAATCTAATTGAGTTACCCAATATTCATAATGATGTGGATTTCTTCCTCTATGATGTAAATAGGACCTAGAATAGCCCAGAATTTCTTTCTCCTTATTTAATGGAGATGTATTATCATCGTAAAATTTAACAGAGCGAGAAAATTCATACCATCCGAACTTAGATAAATCGTGCAAAATGCCCTGCCTGTATAGTCCTAATTGGAAGCAATAGTATGCAACCCAGAACTTATGCCTTAGTATCCTTCTTAAATGCTTTAATATCCGAATCATATAACGAATCTCCTAGGAAGTTAAGAATAGGGACATCTACTGTATAGTCTCCAGTGCACACTGCAAATGTGTATACTACCCACGATGCTAGTGAGGCACCTAAACCAAGCGGAGGGATAATCAAACTAGCTACAACAATAATAATAGTCCATCTAGGGATTTTTATTCTTGTAGCTTCAGAAGTTAACCAATTTACCTGGTAGGTGTAGTACAGACAGTGATATAGAAATGCATAAAGTATAAGCCCTATGCCGTCGCATATTAAATACACAAATTTAAGATCTTCCATATCTTCTTTATAATTTTAGTCAGAACATTTCTACCTCTTAACGTATACTTGTGAGTATATCCGTCATTTCTGTTAGGATTCCACAAAGCATGGATTGCATAGTATATATAACCTACCATATATAGTACTATATTTAAGACAGGAACAAATCCCAGAACTATGATTAGTAATACTGCCCAGATTGGAACTTTAATGTCATACTCTTCGTCTATGTTAGCATAGTTGCTACTATACCCAGTCCAATAAACCGTAACATGAGTATCTTTTAAGATAAGCACCGTGACGATTATCATCACAGTGCATATTATTAAGTACATCATAGTTATTTCCCAGCTACATCCTTAAATAAGGTAGGAACAGTACCATAAGTAGGCAGTTTTCCATCCCACTTCTCCACAAAATTCTGTTGTACAATCAATGCAGATAAGGAAGCTGCAATCTTTCTGTTATACTCAGCTTCTGCGTCTCCCTTAATTTTCAGAGCCTGAGCTGCTCCCTCTGCTTGGGCTACAGCCTTTTTAGCATTAGCTTCTACAGATTTAACCTCATTTTCTATCTTAAGAGCATCCTGCACCGCTTTATTTTTAGCATCAATAGCATCTACTAATGTCTTAGGATATTGAAGACCAGAAGTTAGCTGCTCAAGTTGGAAGTTTTCGGCAAGTAATTCTTTGCTTAATCTATCTTCTATAGATTTCTCAAACTCTTCTCTTTTGCTAACTAATTCATCAGTAGTATAATTATTGAGTTGTATACGGAATGCGTTTTTAACATAGTTATATAATGTAGTATTTACGACATCAAGTATATTGTCTTTTCTGTATTTCTTAAATACCTCAGGTGACTTTCCATCAACTATCTTAAGAGATATAGTAGGGTCAACAGTAAATGACGAACCATCCTTAGCATTAATAGAAAAAGCCTCATAGTCCACAGTAAGCACATAGGTTGGGTATTCATATACAGCTGTGGTAATTGGATTATACCAAACAGCCCCCGTGACCAATGAGATGTCATCTACTCCTTTACCATCACCGTAAAGATTTACCTTGATTCCTTCATGTCCAGCGTCTACCCGCTCGTAGCCGCAACTTGACAAACCAAATACTAGAGTTAATACACACAGAAACTTAATTATTGTCTTCATCTTTTTTATTTTTAAAATGTTTTTTGAAATGTTTAATAGTCCTATAGACTAGACTAGGAATTGCTATAAATAATAACAATAGTCCTCCAAGGTTTGCAACCCATAGGGACTGAGATAATAACCACAGTCCCATATTATAGGCTACAAAAACTAATACTATGGCAATAAATGCCTTAATTAGGTTTTTCTCGACCATAAAATAATATATTCTCTATTGCTTTTCTTATTATACCACAGTAGTACACTATCCTCCGCAATATCTACATAAGGATCATAGTAGATATATGCAAT